>Ga0315544_1000037_pt1 | contig 116571 bp, 99 predicted proteins | sample SalMarSW160130MG_2_FD_202543 | JGI IMG/M metagenome (GOLD analysis project Ga0315544, IMG submission 202543) | Salt marsh sediment microbial communities from the Plum Island Ecosystem LTER, Massachusetts, United States - Salt Marsh Sediment SW1601-130 ...
CGACAAGGTCCATTTTGTTGAGCACGACGACGACCTGGCCCAGCCCCAGCAGCGAGAGCATATATGAGTGCCTTTTGGTCTGCTCCCTTACACCTTCGTTTACGTCGATAATCAAAACGGCCGCCTCGGCCTGGGAGGCGCCGGTAATCATATTCTTGACGAATTCGACGTGGCCCGGGGCGTCGATTATTACGTAGCGTTTTTTGTCAGTCTTGAAGAATACCTGCGTTGTGTCGATAGTGATGCCCTGCTTTCGTTCCTCTTCGAGATGGTCGAGCAGATAGGCGAATTCGGTTTCTCTTCCCCTGCCTTCGGAGGCCCTTTTCATTTCCTCGATTTTGTCTGGTGCGAGCGAGTCGGTATCGTAAAGCAGCCGGCCAATCAGGGTTGACTTTCCGTGGTCGACGTGGCCGACAATTACGAAACTAAGCACATCCATTTTAAAAACCTCTTAAAGTTCGTCATCGAATATGTTTTTGGTCGAACCGGCAATCTCAGTAGAGCTACATATAGCCGAGCGAGCGAAGTTTCTGCATTGTGTAGTCACTTTCCTTGTCCTGTGCCCGGCCGCTCCTTTCGGAAACCTTCGAGACCCTCAGCTCTTCGACGATTTTCTCGAGGGTGTCGGCGTCGGAGGCAACAGGCATACAGCAGGTGTGGCAGCCGATGCTTCGGTAGCGTTTGCCGTTTTTGGCGAAGTAAAGCTCGACTACGGGCAGATTTTCCCGTTTGACGTATTCCCAGACGTCAAGCTCGCGCCAGCCGAGCAGCGGATGCACCCGAAGGTGCTCCTCTTCTGCGGCTTTTGTCTTGTACTGGTCCCACAATTCCGGCGGCTGGTTCTTGTAGTCCCACTCGAAGTCCTCATCGCGCGGACTAAAGACCCGTTCCTTTGCGCGGATACCATGCTCATCCCGGCGGATGCCGAGATAGAGGGCCTTGAAATGGTGTTTGGCTATGGCCTGTTTTAGGGCGACGGTCTTTAGCTCGTTGCAGCAGACAAACTTGCCGCTTTTCGGACCCATCCCTTTGCTTATGGCTTCATCGTTTTTGGCAACGATGAGATTAAGGCCCCACTGGCTGGCGTATTTGTCCCTGAAGTCGTAGATTTCCTTGAACTTGTAGGTGGTGTCGATGTGAACCACGGGAAATGGTATCTTGCCGAAAAAGGCCTTTCGGACCAGCCACAGAAGGGTTGTCGAGTCTTTGCCGATGGACCAGAGCATTGCGACGTTTCTGAACTGGCTGTATGCCTCTCTTATAATGAATATGCTCTGGTTTTCGAGCCGGTCGAGGTGCGAAAGCTCGGTTGTCATAAGCCGGTATCTCCTTAGCAAACCAATTTCATATTTGCGCCTTCCACGAAACCGCGGTGAGGCAAAGCAAGCAGACTAACAGAATCGCCGGCGAAAATCAACCATAAAGGATTTTAAGCTGGGGGCGGTTTTTACCAGTTTTTGCCGAGTTTAGCGGCTCGCAGAGGCAATCCGCCACATCCCGTCGGGTCGGACCTGAAGGACCTCCGCATCGCGATAGAAGTTGAGCATTGCGATGGTGTAGTTGACCAGCGCCTCGGTTGCGGTGTCCTGCGCCCTGTAAAGGTCTCTCTGGGCGTCCAGGACGTCTCTGGTATTGGCCCGGCCGTATTCGAGAAGCGACATTGTATTCTCGAATCGCTGCTTAGCCAGAGCAAGGCCCTCCGACTGCACTTTATATCTGTCGGCGGCCTCGGCCATATCACGGTACGCACGGCGAACTTCGAGGATTATCGTGTCCATCATCTGCTCATAGGCGCGTCGCTGCTGCTGCAGAATCAGCAATGCCAGGCGATAATTGTTTTCCTCGGCCAGCTTGTCGAGGTTCAAATCCAGTTGAAGCCCGACTGCGGCTGTATCTTTAGTGCCGGCCAGGGTTATGGGGTTACTGATGTTATCGTTGGACTGCTCGGTTGTTGCCACAATGTCCAGTCCAACTCGCATATTATCGAGAGCAACAATGACCTTTCGCTCCGCGTCTTGTATTGCGTCGGCAGCATTTGCAAAATCCAGCCGGTGCTCAAGAGCGGCTTCGACGGCCTCGGTTTCCGAGAACTCCGGCGTCGGCATATCACGCAAAGCCATAAGCTCATTTGCATCGAGAGCAAATTGCAATTCGGTCGGTAGGGCGAGAACAAGTTTGAATTCGTCGAGTGCCTGCTCGTATAACTTTTTGGCGGCCAAATGGTCGTCCGCGGCGATAAGCATATCCTGTCGTGCCTGCTCAAGCTCAAAAAGTGGCAGCCGGCCCGCGTTTGCGAGCTTCTCGGCGTGCTGATAGACGCCGGTGAGCGTTTTGTAGTTGGCTTCGGCGTTCCGGAAGGCATCGTATGCCTGCAGCACCTGATAATACTGTGTGATAACGGCCACGACGAAGGACTTGCGGAATCGATTGAAAAGACGAATCTGATAGAGCGTGTCGCGTTCGGCCTGTGTAAGGTTTTCGAGCACGATGTCAGGGTCGCTGCCGCGGAGCAGCGGGACATCGGCGGCGACGGTGAGGATTCTCGAAAGGCCGCCTCTGGCGTTGCCGGTGAGAACGTCTATCCAGGAAAGGGTGACGTTTAGTCCGATGACAGCGCCCGTTGAGAAGAGTTTCCCAACGCCGAAGGACGACTGCTTTTCGATGGCTTCGTCGGCCCCGTCCTTGACATATCCTGCGGCGCCTGTGCCGAATAATATGGGTTCAAAGACGTGACGGGCAAGGCGCAGGTCAAGCGCTTTGGAGTAAAGGTTTTCCCTTTCGAGCTGATACTGTCGGTTATGTGCGGTGGCGATGGCAACGGCCTGCTGCAATGTTAGTGTCCCGTCGGCGCCAACGCCTTTTTCAATCTGAATATCGTTGGGGCCGGGGATTGCATCGCTGACTCTGTAGTTTGATTTAGCGCCGAAATCGTCCTGCCATTTGGTGTCGATTATCTTATAGACCTTCTCGTCGATTTTTGCCTTGAGCGGCTCACGGGCCGGCGCAGCACAGCCGTTGACGAAAAAGCTCGCAAAAACTAATGCTAAAAGCAATCCTATTGAAATAATGGAACGTTTCAGCTTCAGCCATCCTCCATTTCGGCATTATTTTTCGACCATCGGCTCCTGTCCCGCATCGGCTACAACTGGCGAATCCCCACGGACTCGCCCGTTCTCAAATCCATACCCTCGGGAATCCTGACAACAAAAGGCAGGCCGTACTGGGGCATATTCGGATTAAGCCATAATCTGGCTGGCAACTGTTCAACGACGGGCCCTACGTAGGTAACCTCCGACTGGGCGATTTGGGGCGATTCGGTTTTTTTAATAAGCACAACCTTTGTGCCGGGTTTGATTTGACCGATTTGGCTCTCTATGACGTAACTAAGAATCTCCGTTGGCTGGCCCTGCGCGATAACCATAATGGGCTGACCCGCCAATATCATCTCGCCCGGCTTGCGTATGATACCCTCGCCTGCCCGGCGCAAGGCCACGTCGTTTGTCCTTCCGAGAATCTGAATGACCACGCCGTCAATCGGAGCCGTAACGACCAGCGCCTTTCGCTGCAGGGTAAGCTCCTCGACCAGTTTTTCCTGGACGGCGGCCTCTTTACGTATCGCCTCAAGGGCCGCGTCAATCGAAGGATGTTGTGTCGTCTGTCCTGCAAAGGCATCTCGCCGTTGCTGGGTCAGGCTTAGCTGTTCCTGTGCCTGACTTAACTGCTCTTCGGTCTTTTCGATTTTCTCCGCAAGGGCGTTGTATAGCATCTGTGCTTTTTGCAGCTCGTAAGGTGCGATTGCATCCTTTGCGAGAAGGTCGGTTGCGATATCCACTTCAGCGGTAAGGTCTTCGAGTGTTACCTTGTCGGCGGCAATCTGGGCCTTGAGGCCGAGCGCCTCGAGCCGGGCTCGCTCAACGTCGATGGCGAAACGCCTTTGCTCCTCGGCCATGTCGAGCTCGCGGTCGGACATATCAGTCAAAAGCTGCTCCTGCGTCGGAATAAGCCGGGCACGAAGTTGTTCGGCAGTTGCGGTGATTGTCTCTATTTGAGCCGATATCAGCTTGTCATCGAGTTCGGCTACCTTCTGGCCCACGGCGACGTTATCGAATAATTTAACGTAGACGGCCTTGAGCCGGCCATCGACCGGGGCACATACGTGGGCAATCTGTCCCTGTGCTATGCCTACTACCTCAAATCGCTGCGAGCCACGGTAAAAGAGCATGGCGACCACTGCAACTGCGACCAGCCAGACGAGCACGGGGAATATCTGCGGATGCAGGCGACCGGGTCTGAAGATGTTTCGCAATTGTATTTTCATCATCAGACCTCGAGTAACTGCTCCTGCATCGTTAATGAAACATTCTCTATACCCTCAACGTTTTGCAGCTCGCCGAGCATTTGCTCGTTTTTTGTAGCGTTTCTGACCATCAACTGGTAGGCGTACTCTACCGCTGAGGCGCCGAAGCCGCTGTCCTGGGCCGATATCATGATGAAGTTTCTGCAGAAACGTTTGAGAATGCCAGGGACGGGGTGGTCGGCGCCCATGTGGCCTTTTAAGCTGAACCGCAAAAATGCGTTGTGCGGCTCGTGCATCCCGAAGTTTGTCAGGTGCAAATAAATGGCTATCAGGCTGAGGACTATCGTTCCAATGATGGCGGTTAGGTATCGTTGGGAACCGGCGGCCATACCGACTACCAGAGAGCAGAATATGAATGCGACGTCGCGGGTGTCTTTGATTATATTGCGGAATCTTATCAGTGCCAGTGCGCCCATCAACCCCACGGCGGTTATGATATTATTGCCGATAACGGCCATTACCATTGCCACGACAACGGTAATCATTATCAGGGACTGCACATACGAGCGGGAGTATGAAAGGCCGCTGTGCGTGAAGTAGTAGACCCACGCGATTACCTGTCCCAGCACAAAGGCCAAAAGCAGCGACAACAGTACCGTCTGGGGAGCGAATATCCCTCCAGCCGAAGACGTCTGCTCAAGGACGTGCCAGATTCTGTCAATCCCAGTCGAGCCCATATTCCTCCCGTGAACCGAACTTCATCGAACAGGCACTCCGAATACAGTGAGTATATTTCGAAAACGACTGCATCTGCAGGTCGAGACACTTGACCATACGCGCAAGCCAGGCGGGAAACCGCGAGGTGAACTTGATTTCAAGTATCACGTCAGTAATCGGGTAACGCTGCCAGCCGGGCCCGGCTAAGGTAACCACGGGCCTGGCGCACATTTTGTAGGACAGCCCACGGTCAAACGTTATGCGAACACGGTTTCCGGAATCATCCTCGTATGCCCTGCGAACATATCGCACAAGAATGAAAGGTCTTGCGTTTATGCTCGACTGATAAAGCAGGAACTGCTTTAGCGGCTCCTGCTCCGTGCTGTAATACTGCTCGGGCAGTGCTCCGCCGCAGAGCAATCGCTCAACGTCACGATGCATAACCCGCTGTCTGTCCTTTACGATAATGGTATTGAGGCGTCGCTTAATCTCGAAGAACTTCGGATAGCCGGGGTCGTCGGTGTAGCTGCGTATGCGCAGCTTGAAGCGGTTTTTCTGGCCGGTCAGGCTCTCTCGGCAAAGCCGAAGGTCGGGCGAATCGAGATACAAACTGACTATCGGGTAGCTGCCGGTGGGCTGAAGCTTGCAGTAGCGGTCGGGATTAAGGTGGAGCTGGACAGATTTCTCAACCGCAGCGGCCTTCGATTCGCTTATTCTGTATTTCATCTCGAAACGGCACCGCAGCGTGCCATCAGCAGCGGTTACAACACGACCAGGGGACGTAACCTTGCCGTCTTGTCTGTGTTGGGTTCCATCCCTCGCAATAGAACGATGTGACAAGTCCGCCGTCACCGTCGTACCCTCCCCGGCGAATACGATTACCTCTGGGTGTGGCCTAACGCTAATCCCGCGGATTCATACAAGATGACAACCACCCTCTCGCCCCTTCAAAAAGAGGATGGGGAGATGGTAGCCGCCACAACCCCACAATCTTGCCTATTTTAACATCATTCTAACACTTCAGGCCGGTAAAGTCAATGCTGTTGTTCCGAATGCAACCGGCATTCATCGGGTTTGTGAAGCCGTTCGAGTGCTGGCTTGAATCACGCTGATATCAGGGGACACAATATCTTATAGGACCTAACGCATCATACGGGTTGACCCGTCACTCCAGCAAAAAGCCAGGGAGCTTTTGCCTGAGCCGGAAATACCGGTGATAGCGACGAGCTTATCGCGGGGAATATCGAGATTGATACCCTTTAGGTTGTGCTCGGCCGCAGCCGTGATGCTTATTACCTTGTCCGTCCGCTCGCTCATTGGCCACCGAGAAAAAACTCGTTCAACGGTTGCGGTTGCGCGGCTCGTTACGGTTGCGTAAACCGTAAATCGGCGTTTCAGACGCAACCAGCATTCTTTGCTGTCTCTGCGATGGGAATACTCATATTGAGACGCTTACAACGGCTACTCCAAAATCCACTGATAATCCAAACTGGTTATTGTAGCAAATCCATCTAAAAACGCAAGGGCGGTAAAACCCATTTAAGCGGGCATCGTTTCCAGCCGAAATAATCGTTGTGTAAAGGCCATATTTGAATTGGCGAGATAAAGGAAAAAAGCAAAATGGTAATTTATGAACGATACTGCAAGTTACCTGTTTGGATACGTTGGTTACTTTTTCTGCCTCTCAGTTTTATAGCGACAACAGCGCTAGCTTGGTCCTTACGTCTCATCGTGCAGTTCAACCCCATAGTTGAGCCTCCTCAGATTATTGTCGACCTGGGCTTTCCGGTTTTATGTCAATCGATCTTTCTGGGCTTAGTTTTCTACACAGTACCGAAGTGGAAGATAGGGTGGGTCAAGTCCTTTTTTATATTTAGAACGATATTCTCGATTGGTTACATTATTTTGGGCGTGGTCGGTTTGCTCCAAGGTCTAAAGGCCGCTTCCGAATGGGAGTATTGGAAAGCAGGTATTGCTGAGGCGATTGTTTTCCTCGGATCTTTATACGTAATGTATGAGCTAAAAGACAATAACCTGACAGAAACAGAATTCCGAACCATGCTTGCAGAAAACTCAATACAAAAAGATGAGATTGCAACGGTTTAACCTTTAATTGAGTAGTTTAGAAAAGAAGACCGTTCTATATTTGGAGGTGCTTTGAAATGGAATACATGCTTGAGATATCAGACATGAAAGGAGATGGCATAGCCTCTCAAGAATTCTCACAGTTCGAAACAACAACACCAATCCCAATACCAAGCGTTGGAGATCGTATTTACTTACCAGGTGGATGTGGCCCGGAAGGTAAAAATGCGAAAGAGGTGATAGTATCTGAACGACAATTCACATACACACCAGAAGGTGAAAACGACGACGCATTTGTTCATGTTCAATTGTTTTGCAAAAATATGTCAAGTTCATAAATAATAAATAGCAAGTCGGCGGATCTTGCCGCGCCTTAAAAATTGGTATGCGCACGAACTGGATTCCCGCGTTTGCGGGAACGACAAAACCCCGTTACCACAAAAAAATAACCCTGCCCACGGGAGTCAGGGCTAACCAATAAGGAAAAACGCCTAATAAAAAAAGCCCCCGATAGAAATCGGGGGCCTTTGGGTTTCAGATGCGTTTTTTTTAGCGTCTTCTTTTACTTTTTGGTGGCCGAGGATTCTTTGTTCAGCATACCCTTTAGGACGGTGCCCATGAGGGCGTCAGTCATTCCTGAGCCGGGACCGCCAACCATGACATCAGGCGTAATCTTCACGCCGGTTTCCGATGCAACCTTCATAATCTCGATAAGCGCAGCGTTGTCGGCGCCGAGGACCTCAGAGATAAGGCGATATGCCTGGGCTTTTGCTTCGGCGACGAGCCGGACCTGCTCGGCTTCGGCCTGTGCGCCGATGATTCTCTTTTGCTTATCCTGCTCGGCGATTTTCACACCATAAGCGGCAGTAGCGAGTCGTTTTTCCTCTTCGGCTTCCTGCGTGGTCTTGGTGAGGGCCTTTTTCTTTTCGGCGGCCCGCTGCTGTTCTTCGAAAGTGGCCTGCTCCTGCAGGGCGATTTCGCGGTCGGTCTGCGTTTTAAGCAGCGTTCCAAGACTGGCTTCGTCGCCGATATCGCCGATACTCAATTCGAGAAACGTCGCACCATATTTGGCAAGGTCGGTCTTAAGCATCTCAGCGCTCTGCTGCTCCTGGTGCGAACGGTTCTGGACGTAATCGAGCGCCTTGACCTTTTCGGCATTGTTTCTGAAAGTGGCCCTGACCCTCGGCGTAACGACCTTATCGAGAATAAAGTCGTTATCGCCTATCATAGCAACGGCCAGCGGTGCGTTTTGCGGCTCGATACGATAAGTTATTCGAACATCGACGGGGAAGGTGAAGCCATCGGAGCTTCGAACGGTAATGGGCTTCAAGGGCTGGTCTTTTGTTCTCTCACCCGACTCAACTTCCTTGGTGTAGCTAACCTTTATCTGCCTTATGTCAATCATAGTTACTTCGTTGGCCTTTGTATTGAGATAATACTGTCCCTCTGTTAACGGCTTGTTCCAGATACCGCGCTGGCCGACTTCGACGAGGCGGTCTTCGGTCTGAGCTATTTCACCTACATTACTCTTAATGACGGCAACGGTACCCACCTTGACATTCACTACGGGCACCTGCGTGACCTCGAACAGCTCAGTGTTGATACGATAAGCTCCGGGCTTAAGAACGGTCAACTGCGGCCCTTTGTAACCGTTGCCTTCTCCGAGAAAATAGTCGGCGGTTATCATCTTATCCGGCTGGTCCCACTCGGGAGCATAGATTGTATTGGGCGGCAGCGTCCGTCCATCCTTTGCCGTTACCAAACCGACCTTTCCTTCTTCTATCTCAGTCCAGGGCACTTTTTTAATGCTGTATTGCCAGGACCAATAGAAAAAGTGCCAGCCCGGCGTAAGCACCTGAGCCTGTATGCCGTTTTCTCTGTTAACGGCTATCACGCGACCGGACGGCATCGCACCTCCGCCGAGTTTCTTTTCTACGATACCGACCTGAGTTCCTCCGATTTTGACGGTTGAAAGCAGCAATACAGCCGCGAAGAGAATCATCAATACCAGAACAATAAACGCCACAGGGCCTATACCTCGAAAGAAGCCACGACTTTGAACCGGAATATCTTCCCAATCATTTTCCATAAACATCCTCCTTATAACAATCAGCCCGCAATATGTGTTGTCCTCAACTGCCGCAAGTATCCGCCAAAGCCCCTGCGTGTTCAAGCGATTTTCCGAGCTTTTCTTGAATCGCCTGTGCAGAAGCCCCGGTTGATGCAAGCTGCCTCGTTTGGAAGCAATAAAGCGACTCACCCAGAAAGACAGCCGCATTTGCCGCCCTTAAAACCGGCCTTACGATTGCCTTTTCGACATTCAAAGGTCCGGGTAACTGCCAAATTGGCACTTTTGCTACCAGCACAGGGGCCAAACGGGCAAACGGTGTTGCACCTGCGGGGCACATAGAGTAACATTACACCGTTTGATTTTGCTTAAGGGGTAAAAGCAGATGGCAGATAACGAAAACAAACTGACCTTCGGCCGGCTAAGGGACGAGGTGCGGTCGCCCGTCGAAACCGTTGCGCAGAAGCTTAGCAGCGACCTCGGCGACAACGTCCGGAGTATTACCGTCGTCGGCAGCGCTTTGACCGACGACTTTCTGCCCGGCAAAAGCGATATCAATATAGTCGTGGTGTTGGGCAAGCGAGATTTGGAATCACTTAACAAGCTCGCCGACTCGGCGCGCACGTTAGCGAAGCTAAAAGTTGCCCCGCCTGTAATAATGACGAGCGAATACATCGAGCGCAGCAGGGACGTCTTCGCGATAGAGTTTATGGATTTTCAGTTGACCCATCAGACCGTCTTCGGGCCGGACCCCTTTGCAAAGCTGGTATTTGAAAAACCCGACGTCCGGCTACAGTGTGAGCGAGAGCTAAAGGCAACCTTAGTACGATTGCGACAAAGCTATATCGCCTCGGGTGCGAGTCCGGCGGTGATGCGGGACGTCCTGATTTCGACGGTGACGGGGCTTGTTCCACTGCTTCGGGCGATGCTGTGGCTTCACGAGGCCGGCCGGCCAATCCAGGCCGCTGAAACGCTCACAGAAGCATCCAAAAAATTCTCCGTTATGCCCGATGTGCTGCTCGATATTCTTTCCTGGCGGCGCAAAAAGGGGCGCCTCCAGACAAAAGAAATGCAGGCCGACTTCGAAATGGTCTATGCAATCGTCGATAAGTTCGCCCGAATAGTCGATTCTTTAGAGGTTTCCTGATGCACCGCACGCGGCTTGTTCTCATTATCATCGCTTTTTGCGCAAGTGTTTGCTTAGGCAAGACCAGTCTGCCGATGCCGCAGCACTACGTCGAGGACAACGCTGGCGTCATTGACCCGGCAGACGAACAATCGCTAAACGGCATTTTGCAGGAGCTTGAGCAAAAAACCGGCGCCCAATACATCGTCCTGACGGTGCAAAGCACGGGCGGTGTCCCCATAGAGCAGTTCGCAATAGAGCTTGCGCAGGGCTGGCAGCTCGGCCAGAAGGGTAAAGACAACGGTCTGCTCTTTGTGCTCGCGGCTCAGGACAGACGCTATCGGTTCGAGGTCGGCTATGGCCTCGAGGGATTCATCACCGACCAGTACTGCGGCCGGGTCGGAAGAAACACACTTGTCCCCTACCTCAAGGAAAACCAGCTCAGCAAAGGCATCTATTACGCAAATATCGAAGTCGCGTCGCAAATCGCTCAAAACTACGGGGTGACACTGACCGGCGCACCAAAGACCCGGCCCGCCGAGCCGGTGCGCAGACAGCCGGTTGTGCCCTGCTGCGGGATGCTGTTATTGTTTTTAGTGATTGCCGGCTTAGGCGGGCGCGGTATGGGCTGGTGGATTCTGCTGCCGTTTCTTTTCGGGGGCCGCATCGGCGGATACGGGAGCGGATTCGGCGGATTCGGCAGAAGCGGCTCGTTCGGCGGCGGCAGCTTCGGCGGAGGATTCGGCGGATTCGGCGGGGGTATGGGCGGCGGATTCGGCGGAGGCGGGGCAAGCGGCGGATGGTAAAATCAAGCCAAAAGGCAAAAGTAAAAAATTAGGGAGCGAAAAAATGAGATACTTCGGACAAATGTGGGTATTTTTGATTGTTATGTTAGTCGCCCTTGGTGTTATTGGGCTGGTTGTGCTCGGCTGGTACATAGGCGGCTACAACAAGGCGGTCGATCTCGAACAGCAGGCGCAGCAGGCCTGGGCCGACATCGACGCCTCGTTACAGCGCCGGCTCGACCTGGTCCCAAACCTTGTCAATACCGTCAAGGGCTACGCAACGCACGAGAAGGAACTGTTCGAGAATATCGCCAAGTCACGCGAAAACTATTTCAACGCCGACTCACGCGCCGGAAAAATCGAGGCAACAAACGAACTTAGCGGCCAGCTCTCACGACTGCTGCTGCTGGTGGAGAATTACCCGCAGCTCAAGGCAAGCGAAAATTTCCGCGACCTGCAGGTTGCTCTCGAAGGGACCGAGAATCGGATAGCAGTGGCAAGGACAAGATACAACGAGGCCGCCAAACAGTTGAACGCCTATACGAAGCAATTTTTCGGCTCATTTTTCTGCCAGCGTGCGGGCGTTAAAGCCGTTGAATACTTCGAGGCATCCGAACAGGCCAAAACAGAAGTACCAAAGGTCGAATTTTAGCGATAAGGTGACATAATCAGCCGGCGGAAAAGCCGGAAAATTACAAAAATAATTTTGTTGAATAGTCCCGGCTCCTGCGATATGTTGAATGTGCGTAACGAGCACTTTTTTAACAATCCTCGGGATAGTGCTTTTGAAAAACTACGAGGAAAAACAGCAGTGCGGGTCGTTTTCAAGGCCCAAGGAGACACAAGTGGCTTCAGGTAAGGTAAAATGGTTTAACGAGAAAAAGGGTTTCGGTTTTATCGTCCCCGACGACGGCAGCGAAGATGTGTTTGTTCATCACTCCAAGATTGTAGCGGAGGGTTTTAGGACACTAAAAGAAGGCCAGGCGGTTGAGTACGACCTCGCTCAGGGCCAAAAAGGCCCCGAGGCAACAAACGTAAAGCCCTCCTAAAAGTGATTCCGGACGAATCTGCCATAGGCGGACAAGAACCCCACGGTCCCGCCAATTCCGGTGGGACCTTTTTATAACCTTCGCAATCCCGCCGACAGAGTGTTTAATCGACCAGCATCGGAAAATAACTCGCAGCGTTGTTGAAGCAGATATCCTGCACCACTCCGCCGAGCAGTTTCATATCGCCGGGCAACAGTCCCTGCTCCACGTCGTTGCCGAGAACGTTGCACAGCACCCTGCGAAAATACTCGTGTCGAGGAAACGACAGGAAACTGCGCGAATCGGTAGTCATACCGATAAATCGGCTAAGCAGACCCATATTCGAGAGCGCTTCGATGTGCTCTTCGATTCCATCCTTCTGGTCCAGAAACCACCAGCCCGGCCCATACTGCATCCCGCCCGGGCACGAACCATCCTGGAAGTTGCCAATCATAGTCGCCATTACTGCGTTATCCCTCGGATTCAAATTATACAGAATCGTTTTGCCCAATTTGCCGGCGGTATTTAGCTTGTCCAGAAACTTCGCCAGCGGCGCCGTCTGTTCAAAATCACCGATGGAATCATAGCCCGTATCAGGCCCCAGCTTTGCCAGCATCCGGCTGTTATTACTCCTCAGGGCACCGAGATGAAGCTGCATTACCCATCCCGCTTCGCCGTCCATACTCGCCAGCTCGAACAATACCGCCGACTTGAATTTCAAATGCTCGTCTGCTGCGATTTGCCCGCCCGTTCTTATCTTCTCGAAAATCCCTTTCACCTCGCCAGCCGAATACTCGTGGGCATATGCTCGCTTAAGCCCGTAATCCGACAGCCGACAGCCGTTACTATGAAAATAGTCATGCCTCTGTCGCAGCGCCGCAATATACGCGTCAAAATCATTTATTTCACAATCGCATAAATGTCCCAGCTTATCTATGAAGGCATTCAGTCCCGACAAATCCTCCGTCGCAAGCGCCTTGTCGGGCCGATAGGCAGCATAGACCTTTATGCCGAATCCATCCTCCGCAATCCTGTTGTGCGCTTCGAGCGCATCCAGCGGGCCTTCGGTCGTGCACACAAGCTTAACATTCATTTTCGCCAGCAGCTTGCGGGCGGTGAATTCGCCGGAGCGCAGCATCTCGCTGCACGCATCATAAACATCCCTCGCAGCTTCCCCGTCGAGCAAACCATCAACGCCGAAATAACGCTTCAACTCCAGATGCGTCCAGTGATACAACGGATTGCGAAGCGTATACGGCACGGTTTGAGACCACTTCTCGAATTTTTCCTGGTCGCCGGCATCGCCAGTAACGAACTTTTCATCAATGCCGTTGGCCCTCATCGCCCGCCACTTGTAATGGTCGCCGTAAAGCCATGCCTGCGTGAGATTATCGAACTGATGGTCTTCGGCAATCAAGCCCGCAGGGAGGTGGCAATGGTAATCATAAATGGGCAAGTTCGCGGCATACTCGTGATAGAGCTTTCGGGCGGTCTTGGTTTGCAGCAGAAAATCTTCCGTCAAAAACTTCTCAGCCATTATAGGGGTTCGCCTTTCTACGTTTCGGCCGGTCCCTGTCCGGGCCCGCCTTGACTCGCCGGACGCGAGTCGGGCGAGGCGGGCGGCTCGGGCTTCTTGGGCTGTTTCGGCGGCTGATATTCGGCCATTTTCTTGGCCCAGTCCACCACCGAGCTTGTCGCCTGCTTGTATCGTTCAGACCTCTCCCTTGGTCGCTGTTTCTCAAGCTTCCGCTCCCGCCAGTCCCATATCCCGTATCCTATCCATCCAAGCACAACAAGCACAGCAGCACCAATCATTATTTTCCAGAATAGCGACATAACTTTTCCCCTGCAAACGCCGTCAATAAATCGCCGACTCTTCGAACCATAGGAAATATACTCGACGCAATCCCAGAAGTCAACCTGCCCAACCAATATGCCAGCCAGCTATAACGTGCGAGCTTGATTCTTAGTGTAATTTTAGGTTATAATATGCTATGATAACAGGAGAGTATGATTCAAAACCGCCGGCAGGAGAACGAAATTGGTATTACTTTTACCCTGGCAGGTTGACGTCCCGCAGGACCGCTACCCCATTGTAAACTGGCTGCTCATCGCCAGCATCCTGCTGGTCTTTATCGTTCAACTGGCAGTTTTTATGGAGTATGCCCGGCAGGAACTCCCTCCCGACGCCACTCAGCAGGAATCTCTGCCAGGCCCCGTCGACCAGTTCGTCCTCCGCGGCTGGGATATAAGAGGCCTCATCGGACATATGTGGCTCCACGGCGGATTGCTGCATATAATCGGGAATCTTCTTTTCCTCTGGATATTCGGAAACGCCGTCTGCGCAAAAATCGGAAACCTCAAGTTCCTTCCGATATACATCGGGCTCGGAATCTTCGCAGCAATCAGCCATCTCATATTCAATGGCGGCCCAATGATAGGCGCCAGCGGTGCAATTAACGGCCTGGTAGGTATGTACCTGGTCTTTTACCCGGAAAACGACATCACCTGCTACTTCATATTGTGGTTAGCCATATACCCGGTAGTCAGAGAAATCGTCATCAGCAGCTACTGGATGATTCTGTTGTGGTTCACCTTCGATGCGCTCGGGGCGTTGTTCTGCGGCAGTCAGATGGGCGGCGTGGCCTATTTCGCCCACGTAGGCGGCTTTCTCGCCGGTGTGGCAGTCGCGATAGTCCTGCTTAAAACCGGCGTCGTGGTAATGGAGCCGAGATACGAAAAGTCACTGCTACAGGTTTTTGCCGAGCGGAAAGCTCCCACCGAGCCGGTTCCCGACCACCGCTATCGCAACTTCGAGAGGGATATGGAATTTGCCAAACAGCTCGAGTTCAAGCCGTTAACTTCCCTGGAAACGCCGCCCGTCGAAAAACCATCCGTTGAAAAACCGTCTGCACCCCTCGAAGAGCGAAAAATCAAAATCGACGGCGCTGCCGAGGAGGGGTTTATTCGCTTCAAATGTCTCTGCGGCAAGAAGGTCAAAATCCCCGCCAAATACGCAGGGAAGACGGGCAAATGCCCCGCCTGCAACGCTCGGCTCAAAATACCATACCCGTCTTCAAGTTAAGCCAAACCTCACTCAAATTTAATCAACTGATACTCCTTCAACAACCGTATATAATTATAGAAGCCAAGGGTGTACCGATGAATGAGCAATCAGGCACAAACAAAGAAATCATTACGGTCGGCAAGGGTAAAATTAGTCACTTAGCTGTTGCTTCACTTGCTATCGCCGCGGCAGCAATACCTTTTATGTTCATCTCAGTTCAAAGAATCAAAACTCTCCAGTCTTCACAAACCTGCCTGATAAAAGAAACCCCCTTTTATAGAACGGTTGATACGGCCGGTTCCATTCTGCCCGCCGTATCCGTGATATTCGGCATATTGTCGCTTATTCGCTACTGGCGTCACAGAAGCCCGTTTTTGGCCGAAATTCCGGCCTTGGCAGGAATAATCCTCGCAGTGACATCCTACACCGTGTACTTTTTGGCCCTGCTGGCTCTCGCCGAGATGTGGCCCCGCTAACGTCTGGGCCATTTTAATCCATATCAACAACTTCCCTCTAAAGGCCGGCCAACCTCAGGCCGATAAGTATGTTGCTTAAAATCTGCGCGAGGTCTAAGGTAACGAACCTGGGGAACTGGACGCCTGTCACTGCTTCAAGGGCCTTCACGGCTCGCAGTCGCCGATAAAAATGACTTTCAAAGGAGCTTTATTATGGCGACTACGCAGCCGTTCAGTACCGATAACCCGACATCCACCGCGACATTGGAGCCCACGTCGGGCGAAAAAACCAAAGCAAAAGATATCGCACAATACGGCGTAGCAACCATCGACAAAAATTCCTCCGTCTACCAGGCCATAGCCCTGATGATAAAGAAGAACGTTTCAGGCTTGCCCGTAGTGGACAATTCCGGCCTTGCCGGCGTCATCTCCGAAAAAGACGCTCTAAGACTTCTGTATGAGACCGAGTTTGTCGAGGGCTGTGTCGGCGACTATATGACCACCAGCGTGGTTACATTTGATGAGGATGACGAGCTTTGCGATATCTGTCAGTGCCTCATCGATAACAGCTTTCGAAGGGTCCCGATATTACACGAAGGTCGGCTCGCCGGCATAATAACCAGGGCCGACCTGATTAAGGCCAACAAGCATAAATTCATACCGACTGTCTCCCACGACGCCTCATCGGCTGACACAAATCTGACACTGGCAAAACATGTTATGCACTGCGGCCTGCTCACAGTAAGAAAAGACACCCACATTTACGAGGCGATGGATATTATCGCGACAAGAAACATCACCGGCCTGCCCGTTGTCGACGATTCGATGAATCTGGTCGGTATTCTCTCTGAAAAAGACCTGCTCAAGCTGCTCTATCATCCAAATATCAAGCCGGGCCTGGTAGAGGACCATATGACGGGGGACGTTGTCACTTTCGAAAAGGACGATTCCTTCTTCGAAATCTGTCACTGCCTCGTCAATAATAACTTCCGGCGCGTCCCCATCCTCGACCAGGGCAAACTTGTTGGCCTTATAAGCAGAACCGACATAATGGCCTACATAATGAAAAACCGCACGAAATTCTTCAGCCAGAAATCAAAAAACTGACATCGCAGACATAAGAAACATGTAAGGAGCATTGTTATGGCGACAACGGACCCGTTCAGTGAAGATAAATCAACAGCGACCATTCAGCCCCAGTCCGGCGAAAAACCCAGAGCCAAAGATATCGCACAATATGACGTGGTCAGCATCGACAAAAACGCCTCGGTCTATGATGCAATAAACCTGATGGTTATAAAGGATATCACCGGTCTGCCCGTTGTCGACGATTCCGGTCTTGTGGGCATTATCTCCGAGAAAGACGTATTAAAACTCCTCTATGATACTGAATTCGTTGCCGGATGTGTCGGCAATTATATGACTACCGACGTCATCAGCTTTGGCGAACAAGACGACCTTGCCGATACCTGCCAGTGCCTGATGAACAACAACTTTCGCAGAGTCCCCATCTTACGTGACGGAAAGCTCGTCGCCATAATAACCAGGGCCGACCTCATCAGGGCCAACAAATACAAATTCAGACCGGCCGTTCCGCACGACCCCACGTTGAATCACCCCAATTTTCTCCTCGCGAGGCACGTGATGACCTGCGGCCTGCTTACCGTCAGAAGAAACTCCCCCATTTATGGCGCGATGGAATTAATCGCCAACGGCAACATTACAGGCCTGCCCGTCGTCGACGATTCTATGAAGCTGGTTGGTATCATATCCGAAAAAGACCTGCTCAACATCCTGGTCGACCCCAACGCAAAGCCGGGCTTAGTTCAGGACCACATGACAAGGGATGTTGTCAGCTTCGACTGGGACGATTCACTCTTTGAAATCTGTCACTGCCTGATTAATAACAACTTCCGCAGGGTCCCCGTCCTCGAAAATGGCCGGCTCTCCGGTATCATCAGCAGACGCGACATAATTATCTACATAATGCAAAACCGCTCGCACTTCTTCAGCAAAAAGCCAAAATAGGGGCAAAGAGTCCTCACACCGTATAGGTTGATGAGCTGGTTTCGCCGCCTCGGCCCGTCCAGTTCGTGTGGAAGAATTCTCCTCTCGGCTTATCCACCCGCTCGTAGGTATGCGCACCGAAGTAATCCCGCAGCGCCTGCAATAAGTTCGCCGGCAGCCGTTCGTGGCGGTAGCCGTCGTAAAACGCTAATGCCGAGCTAATCGTAGGGACGGGAATACCGAGCTTAACCGCCGTCGTAACAACCCGCCGCCACGATGACTGGGCTTTGGATACCGCTCTTTTGAAAAACGGGTCGAGCAGGAGGTTTTCCAGATTCGGCTTTTTGTCGAATGCCTTTTTTATCTCGCCTAAAAAGACCGAGCGGATAATGCAGCCGCCTCGCCACATCAGGGCAATCCCGCCGTAGTTCAAATTCCACCCGTATTCCGTCGCCGCCGCACGCATAAGCTGATAACCCTGCGCGTAGCTGACAATCTTCGATGCGTAAAGCGCCTTTCGCAAATCGTCGATGAATCTTGCCCTGTCGCCAGTGAATTTTTTCTTCGGCCCTTTGAGAACTCCCGACGCTTTGATTCGCTCCTCCTTCAAGGCCGACAGGCACCTCGCAAAAACCGCCTCGCCTATCAGAGTCAACGGCTGACCCGCATCCAGTGCGGCTATCGCCGTCCACTTGCCCGTTCCCTTCTGCCCGGCCGTGTCCAGAATCAAATCGATTACCTCGTTACCCTGCTCGTCCCTGTACGCAAGTATGTCTCGCGTAATCTCAATCAGATACGAATTAAGCTCTCCCTCGTACCAATCGGCGAAGACCTTATGCATCTCGGCGTTGCTCAATCCCAGGCCTTTCTTCATCAGTTGATACGTCTCGCAAATCAATTGCATATCGCCGTACTCAATTCCGTTGTGCACCATTTTGACGAAGTGCCCCGCTCCATTTTCGCCGACCCAGTCGCAGCACGGCTCGCCCGCATCCGTCCTAGCGCATATTGCTTGAAATATCGGTTTGACGTGTTCCCATGCAGCGTGTGACCCGCCCGGCATAATCGACGGCCCGCGCAGCGCCCCCTCCTCACCACCCGAAACACCAGTACCTATGTAAAGTTTGCCTTTGCTCTCGGCGTATTTGGTCCTGCGCGTCGTATCCGGGAAATGCGAATTGCCGCCGTCGATGATAATGTCACCATCTTCTAAGTGGGGCAGCAGCTTCTCGATGAAATCATCGACTGCTTTGCCCGCCTTGACCATCAGCATAACCTTCCGGGGCCTTTTCAGGTTCGCCGTAAATTCCTCTATTGAATGACAGCCGATGATATTTTTACCCTTCGCCCTGCCGTTAATGAAGTCATCAACCTTCGATACCGTTCTGTTGAAGCAGGCGACCGTAAAGCCCTTGCTTTCCATATTCAAAATCAGATTCTCGCCCATCACCGCCAGACCTATCAGCCCTATATCCGCCAGAGTCATTTTTTCTTCTTCCTTTCTATGTATTATTACGTAACTAATCATTCACTTTGGGCACCGAACCATCCGCCAATCTATACAGCATCTCGCCCGCATTATGCACAACCAAAATCCCCTTCTCTTCCTTGTTTTCGTAATTGGCAACCTCGATTTGTTCGGGGTCCATATAGCCGAGGTTCACTTTTCTGCATTTGTCCCTGCTTATTCCCGTTGCCAAAACGACATTCACTCTCGGCCTCTCAACGCCGTCCTTGTACGTCCCGATTCCCTTGACGTGCGTGCAGTGTGCCATCGCTCCGCCGGGAGAATCCTTGAACCTGTCCCACTGCTTTAGAAAATAATCGCGAGTATGATAACCAAGCTGCTCAATAGCCCTGCCGTGCGTATATGAAATCTCGCTGATATGCGGCGCATAGATTATCAGCGTTCCGCCGTCGGCCACGACCGGCTCTAATTTATACATCACCTTGCCAGCCGTCCATATATCGTCATACATCTTCGGCGCTATTCCCAGCACCGTCTTGAATGGCTTATCCTTATAAACTATATGCACCTTCGCCGACAAATCCGCCGCTTTGGCCCACGCTTCCAGACAATCCCCGATGAAAATACCTTTCAACTCTTCTTCCACCGCAACAATTGCAAACAGCTCGTGCGGAACATTTACAAACGACGCCGCCTTTTCAACAATATTCCGCGTCACCGTCCATTTTGTGCCGTTTATCGCTAGGTTCGTTATCACTGCGCCGAGCCAGTGAAAGAAATCGATAATCTCAGCGCCTGCTATACCCGGAAAGATGTACTTATGCCCCCCGCTAAACCCCACAACTTCGTGTGGAAACACAGGCCCAAGAATAAAAAACTCATCATAATCAAGAATCATCTTGTTTATGGCGACGTTTACTCCTTCGCTGAACAGCCCACCTGTCAACACCTCTACCTCGCTGGCTTTAATCGTCCCGATGGATGTAAAAGTATCGGGTTTTTCCCACAGATGATTGAAAAATCCGACCGACTTGTATTTGCCCCTGCGCTCGCTTTCCGTCATTGCCAGCCGAGTGCAAATCTGCTCCTCGTTTATCGGCTGATGCGTCCCAAGCGCAACCAGCACGTCCAATCGCGTGACCTTGTCCCCGATGCAATCGAAAATCACCTGGAAAACATCTCCCACTGGGCCCGACCGCGTATTATCGGGAACGATAACAAGAATCTTTTTCCCCGCATAATCCTTCTGCGCAAAAAATTCTTCCACAACCTCACACATCTGCCCGGCGCTTACAAAACCATCCGAATTTTGCCGTTCAACAATCATCTCGCTTATTTTTCCCACTCCGGCTTCTCGCCCAGGCAACTCTCGAACTCGGCAATCAGCTCCTTTTCATAAGCGCCTGCGTACTCGCCCCTGATGAACCTGTCGAACGCCTCATCGTGCAGCCGCTTCCAAGCCTGCGTCTCTCGGCCCGGCAGTATCGGGTAAAACAGCGCGTCGTTAGCCCTTGCCGATTTAAAATCTCCGGGCGCATCACCCACCATCAGCACGTGGTCTTTTTCGTATCTACCCTTAGTTGCATACTCCAAATGCTGCTTTTTTGTTCCCATTTCCTGCCCGGCGATGACCGAGACGTATTTGGCAATATCGTGCTCCTGCCATTCCCGCACGAGCGCCTCATCCGGCGTAGCCGAGACAACAATCACGTCCGCCGCCTGACGTATCTTCTCCAAGCTCTCGCGGACGTGCGGAAAAGGCGGTATGCCCCTGACAATATCACCCACCGCCTTATTGACCTTTTTGCTCCAGTCCAGTACAAGCTCCAGCTCGCGCTTCGCTGCCGGGTCTTTGGCCGATTCAATCGCCCGCTGCAGGCCATCGTTACTCAATACGCTGTCCGGGTCGTCAACCCATGCGAAATAGTGAGGTAGTTGCGGAACCTTGAAGCCCCGCTCCTTGACCATCGGATGATTCGGAAGCAGTTCCGACAGGATACGCTTTAGCGTCTTGTGCCGGTTCGCGCCGCGGGTTTTGCTGAATAAATCCGCGAATACACGGCATTGCCTTGCGGCCTCGGCTACCGGCTGCAAGCCGAAACAGCCAATCATCCACGGGCAGAAGCACTCCCGCTGCTTTATCCCCATCGTATCGAACACGCACCCGTCCGAATCAATCCCGACGAAAAATTTCCTGGTTGGTTTGAATTCCTTCAGTGGCCTCGCCGCATCAGTCATCAAATTCTCCTCTAAAAAAACTTATGCCCCACCAAAAGCCGCAAATCCGCCGTCAATCGGCACAACAATTCCGGTCACAAATCGCGATGCATCACTTACCAGCCAAAGCACCGTCCCTGTCAAATCCTTCGGCTCGCCGAATCGGCCCATCGGGGTATGCTCGATTATCGTTTTGCCCCGCGGCGTCAGGTCGCCGGTTTTTTCATCGGTCAGCAGGAACCGGTTCTGCTCGGTGAGAAAAAACCCCGGTGCAATGGCGTTTACCCGCATATCCTTCGAGTAGTTTCGGCACATATGCACTGCCAGCCAGAACGTGAAGTTCGTAACGGCCGCCTTGGCCGCGGAATACCCGCAGACCTTCGTCAACGGCCGGATTGCCGCCATACTCGAAACGTTCAATATCACCCCCGCCTTGCTCTGTGCCATATATTTGCCGAATACCTGGCAGGGCAGAAAGGTCCCCAGAAAATTCAAATCGAACACGCTCCGCAGTGCTTCTGTTGGCAAATCAAAAAACGGCAATTGCTCCGAGGTCGTCGCTTCTTTTCTGTTGCCGCCGGCCCCGTTAATCAAAATATCAATACCGCCAAGCTCGGCGACGATTTTTTCTTTCGCCGATTCAAGCTGCGCCCTGTCCAGCACGCTGCATTTGACCGCGATGGATTTGCCTCCCGATTTGGTTATCTCCCCGGCAACTTTGGCCGCCGCTTCCTCCGCCAAATCCAGCACAGCCACCTTCGCTCCCGCCTTCGCAAGCCCTTTGGCCAGCTCGCTGCAAAGAATCCCACCGCCGCCGGTAACTACCGCAGTTTTGCCTTTCAAATCGAATAGCTCTTTCATTTTCTTTTCCTAAATCTTTTTGCCACCAAGACACAAAGTCACTAAGTTTTTTTATTTTTTCCTTCGTGCCTTAGTGTTTTCGTGGCGAATAGTTTTTCAATCAATAAATATCGGCCTGATATGCCGCTGCAAAATATTTTCCGTAACGTTCGGCCCGATTATCCGCTCGCAGTCGACCACCGCATTCGTAAACTCCGTTCCCATTTCGGCAGCGACCTTATACCCGATGTGCAGCAGTTGCCGCAAATGCGGATTATACCGCCCGCTCGAACTGTCGTGCCGAAGTGTTTCGGTAAATTTTTTCCCGCTCCAATCATTCACAACCTCCGGCAAAGGCAGCTTGCTTTTGTCGATATCAATAACCGACGAATAAGGTCCGCTCAATTCCTCAATACGCGAATACGCCTGCGAATAAATCCGTTTGGCAATACCCATATAGTCCCCTCCCGCCAGCGCCAGCCCGCCAAGCTCCTCCAGCCAGGTCGTCCCGGCCGTCTTGACGTGCAGCCCGGCGTCGAATTTCTTTATCGCCCTGTTCATTGACTTATAAATCGCGAATTTGTCACTGCCCGAATGAACACTCAGCTTCAATCCCTTCGGCAGACCAAACTCTTCGGCCGCGCAAGCAATCACCGCAAGGTCCTGCTCAAATTCTTTTTCAAACTGCTCCACGTCGCCGACGTAATCAACTCCCTTATTGAATCTCCCGCTGAACTTCGGCGCAATCGTCTCAACGGGTATCTCCTCCTGTGCTGCACCTGCCAAGATGAAAAACAACTCCACCGGCGTCTGTGCCTGGTCCGTCTCGTCCATCGACAGCTCGGTAATGAAATTACCCACGCCCTTTTTCGATACGATATGCCGGTATAGTTTACCCACCTGCCTCACCGCCGCCAGATACTTGCCCGCTATCGCCCGCACCAGCTCCTCACTGACCGCCAAGCTTTCCTCAATTCCAGGGACCACAATTCCGTCGATATACTTCACGCACCCGTCAATGAACTTATCAATCTCGGCCCGCTCTACCGGCTGACTTATGAAGTCCGCCACGTCAAGCGTGAAAAAATTGCTCGAACTGATAAACGTATCGACGTTGTTGAAATTTATATGGTCCGCATCGACAAAATAAACCCCCTCCCAGAGAATATCCCTCGCCGCATCCGCGGCTTCGACTCGAACGGCCGGGGGCTTTGTCCCGATTATCGTGTGCTCCCTGTGTGATTTGTTCCAGACCGGCGTAACTTCCACCCCGGCCCTGCCCGCTCCAATTATCGCATCGAGAAGCGCCCTGCCCTGCTGGCCGAATCTGTCTCCTATCCCGAATGAATACCTGCCCAAAATCATATATACTTCGCCAGCTTCTGCTCCACCGGTTTTCGGCGCAGACGCACATACACCGGCAGCCCGTCTTTGCCGACAGTTATCGGCGCCTCGCCCTTAATCAACGGCCCTATATGCCTTCTGCACGCCTCGGTGATGTGATTGCCCTGCTTGTTTATATAGTCCCTCGGAACCTTCTTTTCGCCGTTGGCGACGTCCCTCAATTCCGCCAGTCCCGTCGTGCACTTATATTTATCCCCTTTTGCCCGGACAAGCGTTATCATTTTGTCGTTTACGCCTTTCATTGCCGCCTTCACTGCCGCTGCCCCGCACATCCACGCCTCTTTGACATCTGTAAGCGACGCGAAGTGCATTGCTGCTCTCTGATTCGTGCCTAATTTGTTCCATCTCGCCTTTATGCCGACCTCTTTTTCGATTACCACCTTAAGCATATCCGCAACGCCGCCAAGTTGAACGTGGCCGAAGGCGTCCTTTGCGAACGAACCGCTATCGGCCGTAACGTATTTACCGTCTTTGTCTTTAAGCCCTTCGCCTACAACGATAAAGACCTTGCCCAATCGCTTATATACCTCTCGCACGTCGCTGACGAATTTATCCCATGTAAACGCCGCCTCCGGCATATATACTAAGTGCGGCGCATCTTCCGGCGTCCTCGCGGCCAGACCCGTCGCGGCGGCGATCCAGCCGGCGTTTCTACCCATCACCTCTAAAATCGTGCAGGTATCGTGGGTATAAAGTGCATCGGTGTCTCTTCCGGCCTCCATCGCGCAGGTCGCGACGTATTTCGCCACGCTGCCGTAGCCGGGGCAATGGTCGGTGCACGCAAGGTCGTTATCCACCGTTTTCGGTATCCCGATACAGACAAGCTCGTAGCCGCGCTGGGCCGCTAATTTGTTCACCTTGTCTGCCGTATCCATCGAGTCATTGCCGCCGGCGTAAAAAAAGTACCTTATATCGTGCGCCGCGAACACGTCCAGCACCCGGTCGAAATCCGCATGCGCCTGGTCAAGCGATTTGAGCTTATGCCTGCACGACCCCATCGCCGCCGAAGGTGTCCGCTTTAATCCCTCAATAGTCGATGCCTTCTCAGTCGATACGTCGAACAAATCCTCCTGCAGAACTCCGAGTATCCCGTTATGCGCAGCCAGAACCCTGCCGATTTTTTTACACTTAGCCGCCTCCTGAAGCACCCCGCAGACGCTCGAATTGATTACGGCCGTCGGCCCGCCCGACTGCGCCACTATCGCATTTGCCTTCGCCTTTGCCATATTCCGATACTTCTCCAAAAATACCTCTACCGTACCTATTCTGCGCCAACGAAACCCTCCATATACGCCTTGCGCAGCCCAAAATCAAGCGGAATCGCTCGATTTGGCCATATGGAGAACGAAGAGAACAAAGGGAATAATAATTTTCGATTGCGGATTTGGCCCAGGAGGGGGGATACCTTCTCCTAATCACAGGACAAATAGTAACAACGTTTCGTCCCCGTTTTTAGGATTTCGGATGCCCTATGGTCTGTGCCAGAACCACCTGTTCGGGCTTTACTTTAATGACCTCGCTGAATTTCTTTTCGTCGATTAATCCCCTGACCACTGATGCCAGGCCTTCCGATGCACAATACAGATAGACGTTCTGGGCCAGAAAACCCACTTCGAAGCGCACCCAGAGGTCCCGTTTTTCCTTCGACACAGGCATAGGCGTATTCTTCCAGTTCTTCAAGTTAAGAACATAAACCAGATTCACCGGCGCGACGTATACGAAATCCTGCTGGCCGGCAAGTTTTCGAAAATCACCTTTTACAATCCGTGTAAGCTGGTGCTTCGCCACGTCATATAAATAGACACCTTCCGGCAGCACGACATAAATATCGACGGAATACCTGGCCATCGCCGCCGGTGAAGTGCGTTTGCCGTCAGGCCTGTTTATTCCGTCAGCGGCCCAAAGCAACTCCGACAACTGCTGAAGCGAAAGCTTCCTGTCCGAGATATCGCGAATCGTCTTTCTTTTCTTAAGCGCCTGCATAATGGAAATACCTTTGTTCAAATCGGGCTGATTAAGCTTGATTATTTCACCTTCCGCTATTAAGGCAGGGGCCGCTTCCGCCGGTGTGTCGGCGTCCTGAGTGAAGCCGGGCTTTGCCGCGGCAAGTAAGGCCATTGCCGGCACGCTCGTTAAGAATGTTCTGCGATTCATACATTCCTCCAGTATTTGTTTTGACAGCCCTTAGAAACCATTTTCAGCCACACGGTTTTCTTTGGTTGCCTAAATCTACGCAAGCCAGCCCTTTTCAACGGCATAGGTCATCCGTAAGCCCAGGGTAAAAACACTGGCTAACGGTACAAGGATTAATTGGTTGACATGTAGTTGACCTTAACGTTTTCGAAGTATACTTTTTTGACGCCGGCGAGGATATCCGCACTCTGGACGTTATTAAAGGAGCAATCCTTAAGAAAGATATCGGTAATCGAGGGCTTTCGGTAGAAACCCCTGAGGACTAAAACGTATTTGCTCTTTTGGCTGGTAACGTTTTCGATATTAATGTTGCGGACGGTCGGCAGATACGGGCCTGCCTCAGCTTCGCCGTAATAAAAGTTGATGTTGAAAATGGCCTCGTTGACCTCGCCGATTTCGACGTTTCTCATATAGATATTTTCGATGAAGCCGCCACGCATGGCGTTACTTTTGATTCGCAAGGCCTGGCGCAGGTGGGGTGAGTCCATTTTGCAGTTTTCGGTAAAAACGTTCCTGACGCCGCCCGACATTTCGCTGCCGAGGACGACGCCGCCGTGGCCGTCTTTCATCCGGCAATTCTGAACGACGATGTTTTCGCAGGGGACGTTGACCCTTCTGCCGTCGTTGTTCCTGCCTGATTTTACGGTGATGCAATCATCGCCGTTATCGAAGTAGCAGCCCGTGATGAGCACGTCTTTGCAGGAATCGGGGTTGCAGCCGTCGTTGTTGGGACCGTGGCCGATGACACTGATGTCCCTGACGGTGATATTCGAAGAAAGCACGAAATGAACGTGCCACATAGGGGAGTTTTTGATTGTTACGCCCTCAATGAGGACGTTTTTGCACTTATAGGGCTGAATCATATTGGGCCTTAAGTAATGGCCGGCACCGAATATTCTCTCCTCGACCGGCACGCCGTCGCGGCCATAGTCGTTCAGGAGCTTTATGTCATTGGCATCCGTCCGGCTTAACGCCCATTGCCACCAGTTACTCTCGTTTGCCTGGCCGTCTAGTGTGCCTTTGCCCGTTATGGCGATATTCTCCTGTTCGTAGGCGTAAACATTAGGCGAGTAATTTATGCACTCGATACCTTCAAACCTCGTGATTACGGTCGGAAGATACTTATCGGGGTAGGTCGAAAATTTAATGACAGCCCCTTCCGACACGTGAAGATTCACGTTACTTTTGAGATGAATCGCACCGCTGACGTATGTTCCGGCCGGCACCACTACCCGTCCTCCGCCGGCATCGTTGGCTGCTGATATCGCTTTTTCAAAAGCGCCGGTGCAGTCGGTATGCCCGTCGCCCACGGCGCCGTAATCAGTTATGTTAAAATCCCGGTCGGGAAAACTCGGCTCAGTTACCCTGCTGAGGATATCGTCAACCTGCTCCCATCCGGCAATTGCCTGCCCAGCTAGCACAACGCCAAAGAGCAAAACCGCCGGGAGTATCCTCGATAATGTTTCAACTCCGCATCGGCGAACGAATGGCTTAGTTGTTCTTTTATTCATACTGACACCTCCTGTTCCAAACTGGTTCTTGCGCAAGGTAAATATCATCTCCACTGTCGAATCAATACAGCGACTGGCCTGTGACAAAGCAGCCAATAATCAATATTCAATTACTAAAGCAGCCCATAATCCTGCAGGGCTTTTTTCAAGGTCGCTTTTTTGGTCTCGTCCATCGGCACCATCGGCAGGCGCATCTCTTCCGGCCCCATATTCAGCATTGCCATCGCCGCTTTAATCGGTATCGGGTTGGTTGACAATGAAAGCAGCCCCTTGCTCAGCGCAAAAAGTTTCTTGTGCCACTTCAGAGCAGCGGCAAAGTCACCTTCCAGTATTGCGTCCGTCAGCGCCTTTACATCTGCTGGCACGATATTCGCCACCACGCTTATCACGCCTTTGCCGCCCACCGATGCTATCGGCAGCGTCATCGAATCATCGCCCGACAGTATCGTCAGATCGCATTGCGTCGCAATTCCGCTGACGTGGTCCATCTGCCCCGTCGCGTCTTTTATCGCTACGATATTTTCGACATCCGCTAAGCGCACTATCGTATCGACCGTCATCCCCGCCCCGCATCGGCCGGGAATATCATACAGCACTATCGGTAAATCCACCTCTTCCGCGATTGCCTTGAAGTGCTGATAAAATCCTTCCTGTGTCGGCTTGTTGTAATACGGGTCCACCTGCAGCGTAGCGTCCGCCCCGACTTTTTTCGCAAAGGCCGCAAGCTCAATCGCCTCCGCCGTCGAGTTGGAACCTGCCCCGGCAATCACCGGCACCTGCCCGGCAACGGTTTTGACTACTCGTTCGATGACCTTCTTGTGCTCATCATGGCTCAATGTCGGGCACTCGCCCGTCGTGCCAACGGGCACAATACCATCTATCCCGCCCTGGAGCTGAAAATCAATCAGCTCGTCTAAGGTCTCGAAATCCACCTGCCCATCTCTGAAAGGCGTTACCAGCGCTACCATCGCCCCTGCAAACATTGTTTTGCTCCCTTTTTCCTTCCACGTCCCGGCATGCCGTAAGCCGGGATCCAGTTTTACTTTCTTGTCCCGGCATGCAGTAGGCCGGGATCCAAGTTTACTTTTGCCTTCTTCGTTCTGCGTTCTATGTTGGATGTTCGGTGTTCAGCGTTTGTTTTCCGTTTTCCGTCCTCTGTCTTCGGTCTTCTGCCTTCTTGACTACCCGCTGAACGCTATTTTAAAATCTACCCTTTCTCCCCGCTCTTATCAAGTCTATTCACCCTGTGAAATGTCTTTACTACGCAAAATATATCCACTCCTATCCCCTATAGCCCTGTTTATCTCATCGGGTTCTGACCGCTTTTATCGAGTCCCTTTCCAATTGATCTCACATCAGGATTTAACTCGATGCTTGTTCCAGAGAGCAGATTTTTGTATAATTTTCACATATGGCAACAAACATCTTTAAAAGAATGGAAAATAATAAGGGCAAGCTGAGCCCGAAAATTCGACCGTCAATTTCTATCATTCTGATGATATTGTTAGCTTATACTGCCATTTGTGTTTTCAGACGCACATCTATAATCTGGAAATTGTTTACAATAGGAACCTTGACTTCTTTGGGGGATATGTTTGAAAGGGGCGGTTTATTTTCTTTTACTGCTGGTATTATATCTTTTGCCCTAATTGTAGGGTGGTTTGCATTCTCAGGAAAATTACTTTATATTTGGGGATTCACTCAATATAAGCGTGTGCCAAGATCTGAACTGTATGGCTATATTTCTGTTTCACCGTTTGCATTATCAGTGGTTGCCTTACTCATTCATACGCCGACGCAAACCATAGGGGGCACAGAAGTGTTGGTCAAGGTTATTGCTTTTGGAATTTACTCCTTTTATTCGATACTGATATGGATATGGGCTATTGCACTTTCCTTCTTCGTTGTTCTTGCAGTTTGCGTCTTGGTTGGTGGGGCTTTTTCCGTTGCAGTGGGGCGTTTCATGAAGTATTTTCGAAGAACAAAGATTGACATGTCGCACCAAATTTGCCACGCTCGTCGTCTCGATAAATAGAGATATTGCGAGAATATATGCTTTTTGAAAGTTCCTAATCCTAGGATATGCCGCTTTTATCGCAATTTCTCTCTCATATTATTATGTTTTCTGTTTTGCCTGTATATCGCAGCCGTTTTTTCTTTTGGTTGGGCCCAATTAATTACATTCTTCGTATGGGTATCGGCCTGCCTTGTTTTTGATTGTGCCTCAAAGAACCAATCACAATTCTTATCATCTCTTATATCCGTAAGGGGATAAGATGGCACTATTATCCTGTTGCTTACAACGGTAAGCTCATTGTCAAGCTCTATACCGATGGCAGTTATCCACTCCTTAAGTACTCCGCACGTCAAAAGGACCACATCTTGAAATTCTCCAGATGTTAAAGGCGACACGTTATCAAACAAAAAATTATGTAGAATTCTAACAGCTGATGTTTTTTGTACGAAAGAATGAAATCCCGGGTAATAACTTGTGCTTTTGCCGGGTTGACCGACGAGCGGGATATTATCCCTGCTTACGAGATTCCAAAAATTGCTTAGTTCGCCGCCTGAATACTCAAACCCCATTACGGGAGAAATATACGTTTGATAGACCGTTTTTAAAATGGGATCTTCTTTTTCAACAAGTGTAGCGACTTTATAAACAATTAATTCGTTTGGCATTAAATCTTTTATGCTTTTCGTTTTTTCTTTATTAAATACAGCCCGCAGAGTCATAGTCTTTCCTCACATATTTAAAACGCTGCCTTTTAGGTCAATTATTTATTAGCATATCACATTTAGACTTTCCATCAAATAAAGTAGTGGCCAATTTTGAAAATGGCAAGGAGTTTTGGCGGCCTTGGTTTGCTTCTGGTTGCGTCAAAAAACAGCAAAATCTGTGTAATTTGTGGTTAAGTTTTACCGTATTTATCAATCAGCCGAATCATTTTTATACGCCTGTGGCGTATCGGCTGTCGCCCCACTTATGCCGACAAATTCTTAAGAAACTCCCTACAAAACCTGACAGCAGGCACGGCCAGCTCGCGCAACCTTTTCTCATCTAACATAAAGCCGTAGCCGTGTATCTCCATATGCCTGAACACCAGAAGCTTGCTGATTGCCTCAAACTCTTCGTCATTTATCAATGACCGATTCTTTGACTTCAGCAGCAGTTCTTTATGCCAGCTCTCCGTTTTAGATGTCTTGATACCCATTGTTTCAAGCTTACATCTAAGTATGCGTTCCACTCCCGTGTAAACATCCTGGAGCAGCTTGCCAAGCGCTATAACCTCGAACCGATTGAGCTTGTCTCTGCCTATAAGCTCTTCAACCAGCTTGATTGTCGCAACAACGTTTTTTGCCTCCGACCGCAGGTAATCAGTTTCTGCGCTCATAAATGCAAATCCCCTTTTCACGGATGATGCTGGCAATCGGCGGCTTCTGCGACAAATCCACGAGGTCCACTGGCTTGGGCATAGCAAAAAACAGCTTCGTATAAAAATCAAAGAACTTCTCCGCTGCCAGTCCCTCGACCGCCAAATCTATGTCGCTTGCTTGTGTTTCGTCCTGGGCGGCTGAACCAAACAGCCAGACAGCCCGCACATCAAATTCTCTTGCAAAACTTTCTATTGTCTGCCTTAGCGCGCTTGCAATCATAAAACAACCTCCTCGTGCCTTAGCGTTTTTATGGTGAGTATTTATCAATCAGCCGAATCATTTCGGCTGTCGCCTCTCGTATCCCGACGAACACGCTTCTGGCGATAATACTGTGGCCGATATTGAATTCATCCAGCCCTTTGATAGCCGCCACCAGAGCGATATTGCGGTAGGTTAATCCGTGTCCCGCGTGCACAATCAACCGCTTTTTGAACGCCAGGTCTCTTGCCGCTTTAAGCTCGTTGAGCCGTTTGCTAATCTCTTTGTCCGTTTCAGCGTTGGCATATTGTCCCGTATGCAGCTCAATTGCGTCGCAGCCGGCCCTTGCTGCCGCTGTTATCTGTCCTTTTTCCGGCACGATAAACGCACTTACTAAAATCCCTTTTTTGTGCATTCGCCTGACCACTTCTCTTAGCCGAGTCCCCATCGTTACACAGTCCAGTCCGCCTTCGGTCGTCAGCTCTTCTCTTCGTTCCGGCACAATCGTAACCTGCTCCGGCTCTATCCCCTCGGCAATTCTTACTATCTCCTCCGCCATTGCCATTTCCAGGTTCAGCTTGCACGCCACTGTCTCCGTCAACACCTGCACGTCCCGGTCGCCGATATGTCGTCTGTCCTGCCGCAAGTGCACTGTTATTCCGTTTGCCCCTGCCAATTCGCACTCCGCCGCCGCCCACACCGGGTCCGGCTCATCCGTCCGCCTGGCCTGCCTCACCGTCGCAACGTGGTCGATATTCACATTCAGAACAGCCATATTTGTTTCCCTCAAAAAGCCACCTGATTATATCGCTGACGTTATTTGAGGCAAGGACTATCCTCTTGCCATCTCTGCTCCTTGCCGGTATATAACTCTCAGCATTGCAGCGCAGTTTTATTAGAGAAAGGGAAACGTTGCTCGATGAAGTTGACGTGGGCCAACAGGATTACGATACTTCGCATACTGCTTATCGCGCCGTTTGTCAGTTTTATGCTCAAAATCAACGACCCTGCGCTGAGCGATAATATGCGCCAGGTTTTCCGTTACGTTGCATTCGCAATTTTTATGATTATGTCGCTAAGCGACGGGCTTGACGGCTTTTTGGCGCGTAAAAATGGGCAAGCCACAAAATTAGGCGCGTTTCTTGACCCAACGGCCGACAAGCTGCTGATAACCAGTGCGTGTCTGCTGCTGGCTTCGCGGCGAGCGGGGGTCGACGGCTTTCTGCTGCCCTCGACGGTCGTTGTTTTAATAATAGGGAAAGACGTGCTGCTGCTCATCGGCTTTGTAATAGTCTTTTTTCTTACCGGCAAGCTCCGCATCGACCCACTATTCACCGGCAAGGTCTCCACTGCGCTACAGCTTACTATGATTGCTGCGATTCTTATTGCGCCGGAAGCGTCGAGTTTGTTTGGCGGCTGGATTTGGTTTCTGCGTGTTCTTTGGTGGTCGGCCGCTCTTGCGGCGCTTGTTGCAACTTTAGTTTACATCAGCAACGGCAGCAAGTTCATCGAGCAGTTCGAGCAAAATAATAATCATTGAATCTCGTCGCTCGAATTTCGTGTTTCATATTTTGTCGTCAGTGGATTTCGTTCTTCGTGTTTTTAGGCACGGTATAGTATAATCCAGTCAAAGTTAATGCTTATTAGGATAAACTGATGCCATTCAAGACATTTGGTCTGGCCGACCCTTTGGTGCGAGGTATTCTGGCGGCGGGCTACACAGCACCCACCGAAGTTCAGTCACAGGCGATACCCGCGGCGCTGGCCGGCAAGGACATCATCGGCTGCGCCCAGACGGGCACGGGCAAGACCGCCGCGTTTGTTCTGCCCATTTTGAACCGGCTGAGCCACGAGCACGCTTCAAAAAGGAGAGTCGTCCGCTCGCTGATTCTGACGCCGACGCGCGAGCTGGCGTTGCAAATCGAAAAGTCCATACTGCGTTACGGCCGATTCTTGCAATTGCGGACGCTGGCCATTTATGGCGGAGTAAACATCAAAAGCCAGCTCACCGCACTGCGTCGGGGAGTTGATATTATCGTCGCGACACCGGGGCGTCTGCTTGACCATATGCATCGACGCACCGTCGACCTGCGGCACGTAGAGGTGCTGGTCCTCGATGAAGCCGACCGGATGTTCGATATGGGGTTTATTAAGGACGTGCGCAGAATCATTTCCGCCGTGCCCACAAATCGCCAGACGATGCTCTTTTCGGCCACTGTGACGCCGGAAATAAGTGCACTGGCGACGGGCGTGCAGAAGTCGCCCATTATGATACAGATAGGCCGCCCCCGAAACCCCATCGAGACAATTACACAGAAATTATATCTCGTTGAGAGGGAACAGAAAATCGCTCTTCTTTTGCACCTGCTGCAAGACAGGCATATGTCCAGCGTGCTGGTATTTTCGCGCACCAAGCACGGCGCGGACCGGATACAGCGGCATCTTGAGCGGGCGGACATTGAATCCGTGGCGATACATTCAGGGCGGACGCAGGGCCAGCGAGAGCGTGCGCTGGACGGGTTCAAAAACGGAGAATACCAGGTAATGGTTGCGACCGATATCGCGGCCCGTGGGATAAACGTTATCGGAATCTCGCACGTCATCAATTTCGACGTGCCTGCGATACCCGAGGACTACATTCATCGGATTGGTCGGACCGGCCGGGCCGAAGCCACCGGAGACGCGATTACGTTTGTCTGCTTCGATGAGCTTAAGCAGCTTCATCAGATTGAAAGATTCATAGACCGCGAACTCACACCCGTCGAGTGTGAGGGCTTTACCTACACCAGGCCTGCTACGCCTAAACGGGTGCTGGGGCTGCACAAAGGCAGGTTTTCGACCGCCGGCAGGAAGTCACGCGGCTCTTACCGTCGCCGACCACGCCAAAGACGTTGAAAATGCCCCCGCAAGGATCGACGCTAATTAATATCAACGAGTCAAAACCTGTTGCATTTGGATAATAGTATCGTTAAAATGCTTGGTTTGTCCAAGGCGGTAAATTGCGGGGCAGCCCTGAAGTGGCTGCCCCTGTTTGTGGTTTTAAGGAGCAATATGTATGGGTTGTAATCTCGCAATAGCGGGTGTGACCGGCGCGGTCGGTCAGGAGTTTTTGAAAATCATCGAGCAGCGAGACTTCTCCTTCGATTCGCTGAGGGTCCTTGCGAGTAGCCGGTCCGCCGGTAAGAAAATCGAGTTCAAAGGCAAAGAATACATTGTCGAAGAACTGACCGAAAAGAGTTTTGACCGCGTCAATATAGCTTTGTTCAGCGCGGGCGCGTCGCGCAGCAAAACCTTTGCGCCTGCGGCGGTGAAAGCCGGCGCGGTCGTGGTTGATAATTCGTCGGCATTCAGAATGAACCCCGAGGTTCCGTTGGTTATCCCGGAAATTAACCCGCAGAAAATCAAAGACCACAAAGGCATCATCGCCAATCCCAACTGCTCGACCATTATCGGGATTGTTCCAGTGTGGCCTTTGCATAAAGCGAACCCTGTTAAACGGATGATTGTCAGCACCTACCAGGCGGCTTCGGGCGCGGGCCAGGCCGCAATGCTTGAGCTTGAACAGCAGGTAAGGGAAATCCTTGCGGGTAAAAAGCCGACCACTAAGGTCCTTCCTTACCAGCTTGCCTTCAACGTGTTTAGTCACAACTCCGCTCTCGATGCAGACGGCTATAATCTCGAAGAGGTCAAAATGGTCAAGGAGACCAGAAAAATCTTCGACTGCCCGGATATCGCCGTGACCGCGACCTGCATCAGGGTCGCCGTCTTCAGGGCGCACTGCGAGAGCATTAACCTGGAATTCACCGACCCCATCACTCCTGACGAGGTGCGCAAGCTGCTGGCCGATGCACCGGGCGTGTCGGTTTTAGACGACCGTGAGAATAATCGCTTCCCGATGCCGATTGACGCAACGGGCCAGGACGACGTATTCGTCGGCAGAATCCGGCAGGATATGTCCATACCCGAAAATCGCGGCATAAATATCTGGGTCGCGGGGGACCAGTTGCGAAAAGGTGCGGCGCTGAACGCTGTTCAAATCGCCGAAAAACTGCTCTAATTAGAGAATGGCAGTTCGCAACATAAAGCTGACAGTCACCTACGACGGCACCGGTTACCACGGCTGGCAAATCCAGCCCGACAAGCGAACCATCCAGGCGGAACTCATCAATGCCGTAAGCGACCTGCTCGGCTGGCGGACCGACGTTACAGGGGCGTCGAGGACAGACGCCGGCGTCAGCGCGGTGGGCCAGGCGGCGCTTATTCAAATCGATTCGCCCATCCCGACCAAGAATTTCGCCAAGGCAATCACCGACCGGCTGCCGGCTGATATCGCCGTCGTCGAGGCCGTCGATGTCCCTATGGGCTTCGATGTTATCGGCGACGCCAAAAGCAAGCTCTACCGCTACAGTATTTTCACCGGCCGGGCGAGGCCCGTTTTCGAAATCCGTCGTTGCTGGCACCTGCCCGAAAAACTCGATATCACGGCAATGAACGAGGCGGCGCAGCTTCTGGTCGGCGAAAAAGACTTCAAGTCCTTCGCCGCCGCCGCCGACCATCGCACCGAGAGCGTCCGAACGATTTCCCGCTGTGAAGTTTATCTGCCCGCAGACAATGCCTCCTCGCAGAACGCAGAGCACAGCTCGCGGGACTGGATTTATATCGATGTCGAGGGCAATCGCTTTTTATATAATATGGTCCGTAATATCGTGGGGACCCTTGTCGAGGTCGGCGTGGGCAGGATGAGACCTGAAAAGATACTCGAAATCATCGAGGCAAAGGACCGCAGAGCGGCCGGGCCAATCGCTCCGGCCCAGGGCCTCTGCCTGAGGTGGATTAAGTATTGAAAATTGTTCATATAATAACACGTTTGATTTTAGGCGGTGCGCAGGAGAACACGCTGATAACGTGTAAGCTCCTTGCGCAGCTTGGGCACGATGTTACCCTTATCACCGGCCCGGCGCTGGGGCCGGAAGGCGACTTATACGACCAGGCCGAAAATCAGGGATTCAAGTTTATAATCGTCGATAAGCTTCGCCGGCAGATAAATCCGTTTCACGATATCACTGCGTATTACCGGCTAAAGAAACTGCTCACAGAACTCAAACCCGATATTGTGCATACGCACTCTGCGAAGGCGGGCGTATTAGGTCGCTTCGCTGCATACTCACTCAAGGGCAAGTGGGGGCATAATCTGCCGCACGTCGTCCATACAATCCACGGCCTTGCATTTCATCCGTATCAAAGCAGCTTACTCAATAAGTTCTACATAGCGGTTGAAAGAGCCGCAGCGAAACGGACCGATTTTTTTATCTCGGTTGCCGATGCGATGACCAAGCAGGCACTTGCAGCGGGTATCGGCTCGGCCGATAAATTTGTCACAGCATACTCGGCCATCGAGGAAGATGGTTTTTTGTCGCCCATTCCAGACGACCGAAAAAAGCAGTTCCGTCAAAAATACGACATTCCAGACGACGCGATTGTTCTCGTGACAATCGCACGGCTGTTTCATCTCAAAGGGCATGAATTCATAATCGATTCGGCCAAACGCCTTGCCAACCAATTTCCCAAGGCCGTCTGGCTCTTCGTTGGCGACGGCATCTTAACCGGCAAATACAAGCAGCAAATCAAAGACCTGGGCCTTGAGGACAGATTCAGATTTACAGGACTTTTATCGCCTGATGAGATACCGCTTGTGATTCAGTCATCGAATATTCTCGTTCACTGCTCATTGCGCGAGGGTCTTGCCCGCACGCTGCCGCAGGCGATGCTGTGTGGCAGGCCTGCAATCAGTTTCGATATCGACGGAGCGAGAGAGGTGGTCAATGAAAATACGGGCCGGCTTATTGAGCCGAAGAACGTTGAGCAGTTGACGGCGGCGTGCGCTGAGTTGACAGGCGATAAAGACCTCCGCGAAAAACTTGGGCAACAAGGCCGACAGAAAGTTAAAGATATTTTCACCCCCGAAAGGATGGCTGACACAATCGAAAGCGTTTGCCGCCGACTGACTGAATAAGCCCGCTCTGCAATTCTTTTCACTTTTTACTTTTACCTTTTATCTTTTGCTCCGGGGCCTTTGTCGCGGGTGTTACCGTTTCCTTTTTTTCGCCTTTATCCTTTTCAGGTGTATCTTTTTTAGCCGCTTCTTTGTAATCCCTGCTTCTGTAATCGGTGGCGTAGAAGCCGCTGCCTTTGAATATCAGTCCTGCACCTGTTCCGATGAGTCGCCTAAGAGTTGTCCTGCCGCAGTTCGGGCACTTCCGCAGGGTCGGCGCCTTTATGCTCTGTAGCCGCTCGAATCGATACCCGCATTTACTGCAATTATACTCGTATGTAGGCATATCTTACTGTGTATCTGTTGTCTCCGGCTCTTGTGCTGCTTCGGCCTCCGGCAGCTTGTTGACTATTACCCTGCTTGCCCGAATAACTCTGCCGTTTAGCTTATAACCCTTCTGTAATTCTTCCAGTATCACACCATCCTCTTTGTCCGCATCTGCCTGACGCAGCATCGCCTCGTGCATTGAAGGGTCGAACTGCTCACTCGCCGCCGCTATATGCTCCACTCCCTGTGCCTTCAGCGCCGCGAGCATATGCTCATAAACAATCTTCACGCCCTTTGCCAGCAACTCAACGTCTTCGGTGCCCTCTGCGTTGCCTATGGCTCTCTCGAAGTCGTCCAGAACAGGCAACATTGCCTTGATAATCCTCTCCTTCTCGTGCGCAATACCTTCGGCTATCTGCTTAGCCGCCCGTTTTTGGTAGTTGTCGTAGTCCGCAGCTACTCGCTGCAGTTTGGTCAATAGCTCGTCCTTTTCCTTTTGCAGTTCTTCGGTCTGAGAGTCTTGTTTCGGTTTTTCTTTCTTCCTCGGCACCATTAGTTGCCACCAAAATATTTCTTCAAATGGTCAACAAAACCTGTCACCTTTGGGAATACACTTTTGTTTTCCGTCTTTGCAAATTCCCGCAGCAGCTCCTGCTGCTTAGAGTTCAGCTTCGTCGGCACCTCGACTACCACGTGTACAAGCTCATCTCCCGTTCGTCGCGTTCTAATATCCGGCAGTCCCTGCCCCTTTATCCGAAACATGCTGCCATTCTGTGTCCCCGCCGGAATTTTCAACTGCCTTGTTCCATTTAAGCTCGGCACATCGACCGAGGCGCCGAGCGCCGCCTGAGTAAAGCTCACCGGCACAACCGAAATCAGGTCGTTACCGTCTCTTTCGAGAAACTCGTGTGGCTTTATCGTCACGTAGCAGTACAAATTGCCTCTCGGCCCGCCATTATTGCCCGGCTCGCCTTCCGCCGCAACCCGCACTCCCTGTCCTTCGTGCACACCCGCCGGTATCTTGATATTCACAACGCGTTTTTTCGGGACCCGCCCGCTTCCGCCGCACTGCCTGCAGGGATTGGTAATAACCTCACCTGTTCCTCTGCACTGGGGACACGTCGAGACCATTTGGAAGAACCCGCCGCCTCTGGCCACCTGTCCGGCCCCGCCGCAGGTCGGGCAGGCGCCCGGCTTTGACCCTTTTGCGCTGCCCGTACCGTTGCATTCGCCGCACAAATCCTGCCGCGTAAACTCGATTGTCTTCTCGGTCCCCTTTGCGATGTCATTGAGTGCAAGCTCAACCGTCGTCTCGAGGTCATATCCCCTCGAAGGCCCGCGTCTGGTGCTTCTTCGTCCTCTTACCCCGAAAAGGTCGCCCAAATCGCCGAAGCCGAATATATCCTCGAAAATGCTGCCGATGTCCTGCCAGCGCATATGCGAGTAATCGCGCACGCCCACGCCGCGCAGGCCCTCGTGCCCGAACTGGTCATAGCGCTTGCGCTTTTCGGGGTCGCTGAGGACCTCGTACGCCTCTGCGCACTCTTTGAACTTTGCCTCAGCTTCGGTTTTGTTATCGGGATTCTTGTCGGGGTGATACTTTATTGCCATTCGCCGATAAGCGCGTTTTATCTCATCGGGCGAGGCGGTCTTGCCTACCCCGAGAACCTCGTAATAGTCGCGTTTTGGCATATTAACGTGAGCCCCCAACATAAAGCCGGGGGCTTTTATCCTCTTTACTTTTGCTTTTTACTTTCACCGCGTTCTCTGCGGCAGAACCTATCTCACCGCCCCTGGTATCGGCTCCTGCTCTTCGTCCTTTTCCTTAAAATCGGTTATAAGGACGTTTGTCGTTAGCATAAGTCCCGCGACCGAGGCAGCCGTCTCCAGCGCGGTTCTGACGACCTTGGCAGGGTCGATAATTCCGGCCTTGACCATATCCATAAGCTCGCCCGTGTTGGCGTCGTAGCCGAGGTTCTTCTCCTTGTCTAATCGCTCAAGCAGCCTGGCCGCTATCACGTCGCCGTGCTCGCCGGAGTTTTCGGCTATCTGAATCGTCGGCTTGCGAAGCGCCTCAGCTACAATATCGAACCCGATTTTCTCTTCGCCTTTTGCCTTGCTCTTTGCCTTTTCTACTTCGGCTATCGCCCGCAGGAACACCACTCCGCCGCCGGCCACGACGCCTTCTTCGGTTGCAGCCCGCGTTGCGTGCAGTGCATCTTCGAGCAGGTCTTTTTTCTCTTTCATTTCCGTTTCGGTAGCAGCTCCCGCCTTGACTACTGCGACTCCGCCGGTCAATTTGGCTAATCTTTCCTGCAGTTTCTCCCTGTCGTAGCTGCTTGTTGTCTTTTCTATCTGGTTTCGTATCTGGTCACAGCGTGCAGTGATGTCCTTTTTGCTTCCGCCGCCCTCGATGATTGTCGTCGTTTCCTTATCAACGACAATTTTTTTCGCCTGTCCAAGCTGCGACAGTTCGATTTTTTCCAGTTTTATGCCGAGGTCTTCGCTTATCACCTGCCCACCGGTAAGCACGGCCATATCCTGCAGCATTGCCTTTCGCCTGTCGCCAAAGCCGGGCGCTTTTACCACACACACCTTCAAGACACCCTGCAGCCGGTTTATCACAAGCGCCGCAAGGGCCTCTCCTTCGACATCCTCAGCCACGATGAATATCGGCCTGCCGACGCTTGCGACTTTCTCTAACAGCGGTATCAGCTCGCGGACGTTGGATATTTTCTTTTCGTGCAGCAGTATATATGCATCCTCCAGCACCGCCTCTAAGCTCTCGGGGTTCGTCATAAAGTAAGGAGATATGTATCCCCTGTCGAACTGCATTCCCTCGACAACGCTGACCTCGTTTTCAGTTCCCCTGCCTTCCTCTATCTCTATGACCCCTTCTTTGCCGACTTTTCCCATCGCGTCGGCCAGGAGCTTTCCCACTTCCGGGTTGTTGTTGGCGCTGATGGTCGCCACCTTGGCAATATCTTCGCGACCCTTCACCGGTACTGAAACCGACTTGATGAATTTACCGACTGTTTCCACGGCCCTGCTTATCCCGCGCTGTATCGCCATCGGATTAGCGCCCGCCGCGACGTGCTTGAGTCCCTCGATGTATATCGCCTCGGCCAGAATCGTCGCAGTTGTCGTGCCGTCGCCGACCTCGTCGCCGGTTTTGCTTGCCGCCTGGTTGACCATCTTGGCGCCCATATTCTTGAAGGGCTGCTGAAGCTCGATTTCCTTGCTGACGCTCACGCCATCCTTGGTAATTTTCGGCGAACCCCAGCTCTTTTGCAGTATCACGTTTTTGCCCGTCGGTCCCAGTGTGACCTTCACAGCGTTAGCCAGCTCACTCAATCCTTCCTTAAGCTGACCCCTCGCCGCGTCATCAAACATCATTTGCTTCGCCATATTCGTATACCTCTCAATTTAATATTGCCTTCTCCGTATCCTTCGTTATTTCTCAATTACTCCGAGTATGTCGTTCTCATGCAGTATCACATATTTCACGCCGTCAATCTCCACGTCGTTACCTAAGTATTTCGCGTATATGACATCTTCGCCTTTCTTCACGCTCATCGGATTTCGTTTGCCGTTGTCGTTCATCTTGCCCGGTCCAACCGAAACAATCTTTCCTCTTTGCGGCTTTTCCTTCGCGGTATCCGGCAGTATTATCCCTCCCGAACTTTTCTCTTCCGCCTCCGATTGTTTTACTATTACTCTGTCATCCAGTGGTACTAACTTCATACTGACCTCCTTATATATACTGTGATTCTATTTTGTGTCCTTTTAGATTTCCAATACCACTATCGTGTCAACCTTGTCGATCACCACGCCTTTGACATCCAGCGTAATGTTACCTTCTTTCGCAAATATTACATTTTTACCGTTCGCAAACAGGTACGCCTTATTGACATTTAACTGTTGCGTCTCCGGCAGCAGCAGCTTTTCCTGTCCCGGCCGTTTGATTATGTGAACGTATGCCTTGTCCGCTCTGTGCGTCATCACGCCCCAATTCTGTGGCGGCATCGGCCCGCCGCGAGTGGCGTATATAGTCTCGCCGTTTTTGGCCAGCCATTCGCCCATCTCTTTCAACCGCTGCACGCATTCCGGCTGTATCTCGCCCGTCGGCATAGGCCCCACGTTCAAAAGGAAGTTGGCGTTGTATCCGGCTGCTCGCACAAGATATTTGAGGAGTTGTCTGCTGCTCTTGAAACTCCTGTCGGCCTTTTTATATCCCCACGACTGATTCATGGTCTCGCAGCTCTCCAGCGGCAACTGCGATACGTGGCCCGACTCGCTGAACACGTCCTTGCCCGGCACGCCTTTCTCGAACATCTGAAAATCCTCGCCCTCGAAAGGCGCCTCGTGATGGTTATTGCCAATAAGCGCCTGCGGCTGCAAGCGGTGTATCAGGTCGTAAGTCTCTTTTAGTCGCCAGTCGACGTGAGTTTTCTTGCTGCCCTTTCTGACCTGCTGGTCCCACCATCCGTCGAACCACATACCCGCGAGCTTTCCATAATGGCCGCCGCACAGCTCCCTAATCTGAGCGTTCATATAGTCGATATATTTGTTGAAATCTCCGCTGTCGGGCCTGCCCGCGTTATGTCCGGTCTGTCCCCGCGGGTAATAATCCGGGTGGTGCCAGTCCAAGTGCGAGTAGTAGAAAAATAACGGCATGTTCTGCTTTGCGCATTCGTCGGCTAACATTTTCAGCACGTCTTTCTTGTAAGGTGTCCTGTCGACGATGTCATAGTCGCTGGTCTTCGAATCAAACATTGCAAAGCCGTCGTGATGCTTGCTCGTTATCGTGATGTATCTCATCCCGGCGTCTTCGGCGATTTTGACCCATTCAGCAGCGTCGAATTTGACCGGGTTGAACTGACCCGCGATTTTCTCATACTCCGCCGCCGGTATCTTCGCCTGCTCCATAATCCACTCGCCGGAGTAGCTGTTGCCCTCCCACTCTCCGCCGGGGACCGAGTAAATACCCCAGTGAATGAACATTCCGAATTTTGCGTCGCTGAACCATTTCTGCTGGACCGTCCATTCGCACCAGCTTTTATCTTCAACAGTTGTTGGCTGAGCGCATCCCGACATCGCCAAAGCAAACGCTGCCAGGGCCCCTGTCAATATTGTCTTGCGAAGCATCTGCACGCTGGTACCTTTCTTACATCATTCCGCCCATGCCACCCATACCGCCCATGCCACCCATGCCGGGCTGTCCGGGCATAGCGGCCTTCTCGTCCTTGGGCTGTTCCGTAACAACGCAATCCGTGGTCAGCAGAAGTCCTGCGATGCTCACTGCGTTCTGGAGCGCAATTCGCGTGACCTTTAATGGGTCGAGCACCCCCGCTTCCATCAAATCCTCATACTTGTCGGTATCCGCGTTGTATCCGAACGCGCCCTTACCCTCTGCAACCTTGCTCACAACCAGATTTGCAGTCGCCCCGGCGTTCGCCGCTATCCAATAGCAAGGCGTCGACAGCGCTTTGGCGACAATTTCTGCGCCGGTTTTCTCATCGCCGGACAGCTTCAGTTTCTTAACCGCCTCGATGCACCGAATCAGTGCCACACCGCCGCCCGGCACAATTCCTTCTTCTATTGCCGCCCGCGTCGCGTGAAGCGCATCTTCTATGCGTGCCTTTCGTTCCTTCATCTCCGCTTCGCTTGCTCCGCCGACGTTTATCTGCGCCACCCCGCCCGTCAGCTTGGCCAATCGTTCCTGCAGCTTTTCTTTGTCGTAGTCGCTGGTGTTTTTTTCTATCTCGTCCTGTATCTGCTTAATCCTGCCCTTAATCGCACTCTCGCTGCCGGCCCCTTCGACGATAATCGTATTGTCATTGTCAATCGTCACCTTTTTTGCCTGCCCAAGCTGTTTGGCGCCGATGCTCTCAAGCTGCACACCCAAATCCTTAAATATCGCCTCAGCTCCGGTCAGTATGGCGATATCCTCCAGCATCGCCTTGCGTCTGTCGCCATAGCCCGGCGCCTTGACCGCCGCACAGCTGATAATACCTTTTAGCTTGTTGACAACCAATGTCGCCAGCGCCTCGCTCTCGACGTCTTCGGCGATAATCAGCAACGGCCGTTTCGCTTTCGCCGCTTTCTCCAGTACAGGCACTAATTTCGCCACGCTGCTTATCTTGTCCTCATAAACCAGTATTAACGGCCTCTCCAATTCGCACGTCATACTGTCCGGATTCGTCACGAAATGAGGCGAGAGGTACCCTCTGTCGAACTGCATCCCCTCCACAAAATCCACCGTTGTCGCCAGGCCTTTGCCTTCCTCAACTGTTATCACCCCGTCCTTGCCTAACCGCTGAAAGGCATCCGCCATTTTATTGCCTATCTCGGTATCGTTATTTGCCGATATCGACGCCACGTTAACAATATCCGTCCGTTTGCTGATATCCACCGGCTTGGCCAGGTCTTTGAGCTTCTCGACCACCGCCTTCGCCGCCTCCTGCATCCCGCGATTCAGTGCCATCGCATCGGCGCCGGCGGCTAAGTTACGAAACGCCTCCTTATACATCGCCTCCGTCAATACCGTCGCCGTTGTAGTCCCGTCGCCAGCTATCTTCGACGTCTTGCTCGCCGCCTCCTTCACCAGCTTTGCCCCCATATTCTCCGCCTTGTCGACAAGGTCGATTTCTTCGGCAACGGTGACGCCGTCTTTTGTTATGGTCGGCCCGCCCCAACTCTTATCGATAATCGCATTTCGCCCTCTCGGCCCCAACGTCGACTTCACCGCCGCAGCCAGTTTCTCTACTCCCTTCAACAAGGCACGTCTCGCCTCTACTTCAAACGCCAAGTCTTTGACCGCCATATTCCCGTTCTCCTTTATAAATCAACAAAACTCGGTCTTGTTATCATCCACAATCCAGTATAGGCTGCAAATAATATACCATTAACGCCGCAAACGCCACCATGCTATTGATCTGCCATCTTAAGCCCTTTGATGACAAGAGGTTAAGTCAAGGAACGGCTCCCGCCACCCCGGCCAGTCCCATTTCTCTTCACCACTTTTGGCAGCCATATCCCATTTTACTTCGCCAATCTGACAGCTTGCCAACGCAATACGTAATACGACTTTGCCATAATCGCTGCTATAATCCTGCTTTTTAACAGGGTAATGTGATGGCTGTATCCAGGCGCTTGACTGAAATTTACGACCTGCTGTTTTCCCGGTTCGGGCCGCAGCACTGGTGGCCGGGCGATACCCAGTTCGAAATCATCGTCGGCGCGATTCTCACCCAGAACACAAACTGGTCCAACGTCGAAAAGGCCATTGTAAACCTCAAAGCCGCCCGCCTGATTACCCCCGCCAAGCTGCACGCTCTTCATACCGCAAAGCTTGCCCGATTGATTCATCCTGCCGGCTACTTCAATATAAAAGCAACACGCCTGAAAAACTTCCTCGACTGGTTCTCGGAGAACTACAAACTTCGGCTGAAGAATTTAGATACCGTAGGCACCGACCGGCTGCGAGCAGAGTTGCTTTCCATAAAAGGTATCGGCCCGGAGACTGCTGATTCGATTCTGCTCTATGCGTTCGCTCGGCCGGTCTTTGTCGTTGATGCCTATACCGCCCGCATTTGCTCCCGCCACAAGCTAATAGACGACAGTGCAGACTACTCCCGCATACAACAGCTTTTCGAATCGAAATTGCCTGCTGACGTGAAGCTGTTTAACGAATATCATGCGCAACTGGTGCGCTTGGGCAAAGAATTCTGCAGGCCGAAGCCGGATTGCATTAACTGCCCGCTCAATAAGCTCCCTCACACTGCGCTAACCGGCAATATTATTTGAGTGGGCGCATCGCCTGCCACGAATATTCCTCTATTACGTCGTCATTGCCGACGAGTGTAACATCACCTTCGGCACTGAGGTCCTGCTTAACCCAGCCGCGAATATAAACCGCCCCCGTACGGATTTTATATCTTGACGTATTCTGAAAGTCCGCCTCGTGAAGAATGAACTTGCCCTTCGTCAAAAAATACAGTCTCGAATTGTCCTCGATGTCCCCATCGCGGTATACCTTTCCCGGATATACCCTGCCTTCACACAAGCCGCCGTGAACTTCACAATTTATTTTCTTCTTCTTGTAGTAGTTGCCGGACCAGCCTGCCCCAGCCATTCTGTCGGGTGAAATAAATATACTCACCTCGCCCCGGTCCTCGTCGTTATTCGGGTCCTTGACATACGCTTCGTACTCAAGCGCCTTTGCAATTTTTTGCTGCTGCTCATTGAACGGGACATCTTCTGCAGTCGATTTCTCGCGAATCTTCCATTCGCGCCACACTGGCAGCCCCTGCGCAGTATCAGGGTCCGGCACATTTTTACCCGTCCGAATGACAAACCAGTATACCGCTGCAAACAAAACAGCGATGACTATAACTAAAAAGACTCCGGTATTTCCCCGCCGTGCGTTAGCGGCTCGTGTGATTTGGGTTTTCCCCATAGTTTTACCTCCCTCAAAGAGGTCTTAAAAGTTTCGTAAAACCTCCGTATTCTATCTAATCCACCCTGCCAATCAACAACAATTTTTTCCCATATGGTCTTCAAGACAGGGGCAAAATTCGACCGTTATCCCCTCGATAGTCCCCGTACCCGGTGTCAACAGAGGATAAGGTAGAATCAGAATCTGTATGAAATGCTGGCTCCTCCCCACAGCTCGTCTTCGTCGTTGACAGACTCTTCGAACGATATTTGATACCTGAGTTTCGGTTCGAATCTAACCTGTCCGAACTGCATTTTTGTCCCCACGCCGAAGACAACGTGCGACCAGTCGTGGTCCACGCCGCCCAGCCCGTCGTTATAGACAAGCTCACTCGAAAGATAACCTATCTGTTTCTCCACACCCATCCCGAAGAGCCAAAACTCGTAGTCCAGGCCGAGGATATGTATCCAGCCGCCCTGGTCGCTGTTCGCGGCGTTGCTCTTCGCCGGCCAGAACCTGCCAACGTAATAGCTCGGCACAAGCCGGCTGTCACTCGCCATATACGCCTTAGGCCAGCTAAACTGCACGCCTGCCTCCTGAGCATCCCTTTCTGTTGATGGCAGTTCCGTAAAATCGTAGTAAATAAAGTTGACACTGTATTTGGTGGCATGCAGCATATCGGCCCACAATACACCACTGTATGCCCCTATATAGCGCATCTCGTGCTTATCGCCGAGCTCTTCTTTCACCGGAATCGCGCTCCACACCATCATGCTGAATCCGGTATCCCACCAGTCCACCTCGATGCTCGGCTGCAACGCTCCCCGGTCGTCTAACATATCGAATCCCCGCCAGATGTATTCACTCACACCCTCTATTGTGACGGTGGTTGCCAGGTCTTTGTTTGTTGTTTGCGGCTTTTCCCAATCTTCCAGATACTTCTGCTCCCATTCGTCCAGCCATTCCGCCCGCGCAGGACCGGCCGCAACCGCAGCAACCGCAATCGCCCATAGCCAGTATTTCATCTTAGCCATCGTTTTTCCCCTTAATTAAATGTCAGCTCCCCGGCCCATTCTAATTAGAGACATCGGCTCACAGACCCGTTTTTGATTGGTTTTTGACGCATTTCCCCCTCTTTGTGGCCAAAAATGCGGGGCTTCCTTTGGCAATGGCCTGTTTATGGAACGACCAAAGTGATGCTTCGCCGCCGGGGACCTGCGAAAAAACCGTAACAGGCATCATCGCGAATATCCCCTGTGTCGATTTATCGTTAATAAGGCAGGGCTTGTTGATGCATAGTTTTCCGAATACTATTCGGTTTAGCAAGCTGAAGTTTAATGTAATTTTTATTGACAAAACTACATATATTAGGTAACCTTGTTTCTATTAAATGTACCCCCGAGGCCGACGCCCCCGGGCTTTTTATAACATGAGTGAAGGAGAATATATATATCCCGGCATAAATAATTCTTATATCGCACAGTCAATATTCTGTTAATTTTCCTGTATGGAGGTCTTCAAAATGAGCAAGTCTCAACCCAAAACCACTAACATTGTCATTTTCATAGTGTTGTGTGCAATCTGCGGATATACCGCAGGTCCCGCCTTTGCTTTCGATGCCGAAATCGAGATAAACAGGGAAAACCTGGCGACCGTTGAGGAGTACGAGTATCTCAGATATGTCATTCCGGTTCCATACCGTCATATATTAAATAAGTTTATTTCCGCCTTAAGGGCAGGAGAGGATTCCTTCTACAGTGCTAATGTGTGGCTTTACGGAGATTCGGAGGACATCATTTCAGCCGTCTTGCGCACTCCTAAAGGATCAACGTTTCCCCTCGTCGAGGAGGGTAGTGTGGAAGGCGGTTTTGAGTTTGATGAAAATCTGATGTATTACTCCCTGGCCGAACTTCAGGACGATTTCCCGTCCGGTGACTATACATTCGAGGTTACCCTTGCCGGTGGTGCCGTGTCTACGAAAACAGTGACTTTGTCGAGTTACGACAGCAGCAGTTTCCCTGAATTTGTGGATGGCACTATAAGCACTGTATTAGGTGGGACGCTCCAGCTTCACTGGTCAACCGTCGCCGATGTCGATGAGTATGTGGTCTGGGTGGAAAATCTGAAAAATTTCGATGATGTATTTGAAAAAGATTACCGGTCCTTAGCGCACCCTCAAACCCTTGACACGACATTGACTGGCGTTGTCATCGGGAAAAGCGACTACCAGGTGGGTGTTCAGGCCGAGCAGTACTTCGCATCCGGCGTCGAGATGAGGTCGCAGCAAAGTTGGTATGTGCTCAAAAACCCGGTCCCTGAACTCCTGGACTTTATCAAGACCTGTGCCGTCAAGGCCGGGAAGTTCGCGGGCGCCGACAGAATACTCGTTCTCGGCCAGCTCGGCGCCACAGAGGCTGACCTGCTCGATGCCGATGAAATTATAGTAACCATCAACGGCGATGATATGAACGAGCCAAACGTGATAGTTTTCCCTATCGATGAAATTTCGTTCAAAAACAGCAAATACAACTACGCCCGCAAGGTCAACGCCTCGACAATGCGATTCAAATTCAATTGTAAGACCAAAAAATTCTCCCTTTTAGCGAAGAACGTAGACCTTACGGGGCTGTCCTGCCCGGTATCCGTCAAGGTTGAAATAGGCGATTTTATCGCCGAAATGGTGGCCGATGAGGACATCGTGAACGGCCCGAAAAAACCGATTCCTCTTGAGCTTATGATGGGAGTCAAGAATACCCTGCGCATAGACAAATTTAAGGTAAAATTCGGGAAAACCGATTCGAGCGACTCGCTTTCAATCACGGGTGCATTCACCGTCGCAGGTGAACCCAACAAAGCCGAGCCCGTGGTCGTGATACTCGGCAGTCAGGTATTCACAGTTCCAGGCGTTAAGTTCGCTTCATCCGGCAGCGCTGAGGCCTGCAAGACTACCGCCGACGAAGGTGCAAGTGTCGTCGCAAAATTCGATTTCGCAAAATGCGCCTTTTCCATAAACATTACCAAGGCCGACATCATCGAATACGGCGAAGTAGATTTTGCAATCGATATCTTCGGCATCCATATATTCAGCCCCGAAAAGGTGGACCTCGGCCCGTGCTATACGTTCTGGGAGCTGACTGGCTTTGATGATACATCCTGCTGGTGGGATTACACAACGAGCACAGGTGATACATACAGAAGTGTGTCTACGTCCTTCCCAAACATTTATATTCTCAATGAGTATGAAGACAGCGGCGCTGATGTTCATTTCTACTACACCGATGAGTCTGATGGAGTACATTTCATTCAGTTTGTTCTCAGCTCATGGGGGATAGAAATTGGCTTTGAAGACTTCGATATACTGTATTGGCCTGGATGTCTCAGGCCCGGACAATGCCATTTTTCTGAGTCGCCCTGCACCGGATACATTAAAATCCCTGGTTTTGATACTTCTGACATTAATTTTTATGGGACGGCAAGCACAACTGTCTGTATTCAGTCCAAGACGAGTAAAATTGTGTATAAAGGGCAGACATACGAAGCGATTCGGTTTACTGAAAAGTTGAACCTGAGTATGGTTATGATTCTCAAGTCGGATTCTTCAAAAGCAGGAACAATCAATATTACAATAACGAGCAATAACTATGCTGTGCCTGGTATAGGCGTGGTAAAGTTCACCAGAAAAGGCCGCGTAAAGGCTTGTATTAAAGGAGAAGGCTGCGGAAGCGGTGGCCTTGGACAGAGAGCGATGCTGGATAGTACATGTTCGGACTAATATAAACTATGTGATTCTTTTTGATTTGGCGAATCCGGCTGGTTGTGACGTTTCGTCACCTCAGAACCACCCGGCAGTGTATTCCAGTAGCTAATGAATGACGCCGAAGTGTCGGTCCGCGAAGGCGAGGAACTGTCGCCAGTCGTAGATATTGATGGCGTGGCCGCCTTTGCGGTTGTGGTAGCCGATGAAGTCGCCGACAGGGCTTTCAACGGTCGGCATATCATCGACGCCGAGCCCGGCCTTGCCGAAGAGCGCATATACCGGTTCGGCATGTTTGGCTGAGAGGAACGAACCGCGAGGGTCGCCCCAGTAATCCTCTTGGGCAGTGGCGATATAGACAGGGCGGGGGGCCATTAAGGCAACCAGCATATGCCAGTCCACGGGCAGGTCATTGACGCGACGGCCGTAGTGCTTGAAGTTGTCGTTGAACCAGTGCGGGGCGAAACCATTGATTGACCTGACGGTTTCGCCGAAACCGCGGCGAACGATTACGGCACCGCCACAGCCGGATTCGCCGGAGAAAACGATTGCGAAGCGTTCGTCCTGAGCACCGGCCCACATAGCGACCTTGCCAAAGCGGGAGAAACCCATTATGCAAACCTTGCCGGCGTCGATATCGAGGTCGGTAACGATATAATCCATCGCCCGGCTCATAGCCCAGGCCCAGGCGCCGATTGCGCCCCATTCGTTTGGCTCGGGTTTGGTCTGTCCGGGTTTGGCGAAGACCTTGCGGATGCTTTTTTCGTAAGAGCCGGTCCTTGTATCCGGCTCGACTTGGGTCGGGTCGAAGATAACAAGGCCATAGCCGTGCTCGAGTAGGAGCTGCTTATTGGCGCCCCACAACGGTATCAGGAAAACAGGCGCGGGCTTTTTCGCTGCTTCAGCCGGCAGAGAAATTGCCAGGTCCATCTTGGGCCCATCAGGTGAGCCAGTGAAGTAAATCGCAACGTTTTTGCTGATGGCTTTGCCATCGAGAACTGAACGGTTTTCCGCAGTGACTTTCCAGGTCATTTTTTCGGGACGACCAATCATCGTATGGCCATAGACGTGCTCCTCAAAGAGCTTCAAAATCTCCGGCCTGCGTTTTTGCTTCCAGGTATTGACGTCGGTGACCTTTTGGCCGTCGAGCATAACCAGCGGGTCGGGCAAGGTGTATTCGGGAACCTTCTCCTCGTCATAGAGCCCGGGAGGCGTCCCCGGCGGGAGATTCGGCGGCTTTGCGAAAAGAAAACATTGAGGGGACACGAAGAGTAGTAATGCGGCGATTTTTAGTGTGAGTGAGTGTTTCATAATTCGATTACCAGTCATACTTATTACGGTTCATTCAATAAATCGTTTACTGCATTTACAAGGAATATATAGCTGGCGCCTGTGCTAATGACGTATTCGTTTTCCGCCCAGAGGAAGGGCCAGTCTTCCTTGTTCTCGGGGAAATCGGGTTTTATGATGAGCACTCCCGGAACGATACCGCCTGCAATGAAGGAATAATCGGCGCGGTTGTTTCCATAGGCGACTTTTTTCGATCGAGTCCCTACGCCCGAAACGAAAGAGATATTGGAGCCGGGATGACAGCCGTAAATATAGTTCAATCCCCTGAAGGTGAATTCGGGGCCGATGATGTCAGGGAAGGCCTTGTGCAGGATATAATTGGTGATGGCAAAGCGAATCACCCAGCCGCCGCCCGCCCAGCCACGTCTCGTAATTGGAACGCCGAAGGGATTTTCCGCTTGGTCCTTTTCGAGCTGCTCATTATAAGTCTTAACCAGGGCCTCTACTTTTTTGGAGTATGCTTCATCCATATATGGCATTGCACGAACCGCTAAGGCGGCATACCAGCGGAAGCGTTCTTCGATTGTCGGCCACAGCTCGTTTATTCTTTGTGCGTATTTAGCATCTTCAGTGCAAATCAAAAGCTCAACGGCTGCGTTTAATTCCTCAAATTCCAGCCAGCCGCCGGTGGTATTGCCGTGACGGAACAAATTCGGTTCGTGGCTGTGCTCGTCGTCCCATACACTCAGGGCGGTTGCCAGACACTCTTCGGCCAGGTCGTCGTTATAACCGCGCAGGGCGCGGCTTGCGGCAGCCAGGGTGGCGGCGGAGCCATAGTTCAACGGCGTCGATTTGTTCGTAAATGCCCATCTGTCGTCGAAATTGCCGCTGGTGAATCCGTCGGATTCGTGGGGGGCAAGATTGGGATTGTAAACGAGGTTGTCGGTCATTGTTATTGCATCGCCGAGATGCGTATATTGCGAGAGGTCGGGCACGATGATACCGTTAATGGCGTGGCCGACGGCTCGCTGCTGGGCGATGACGGCAAGTGTGCCGTGCTCGATTTGCTGAAGTATATCGGGGACACCATCGGGGGCGTGAATATCGACGTAACGAATTTTCCGGTCGACGGTGGTCTCGTCCCTTTTGAGCTTGAAGGTCTCCCAGACCTGAACGAGATTTTGCACCACGTAATGCTGAGTCTGAGTGCGAATATCATAATCGCCCGCGTCGAACCAGCCGCCGACATTCAATCCGGGAATATGCTCGCCCGGCTGGTAAGGGGTATCCGTCGTGGGTCCCTGGGCATACAAGTCGAAATGATTGTGGTCAACCGGCGCCTGCAGCGCGTCATCGAGATGGGCTGCGCCGTGCCAGACGCGATAGGCCTCGTTGACTAACATATGGTCCATCTGGACGGGGAAAAACACATCGAGTGTCGGGTGCCAGGCGTCTTCGTAGATATCAGTGGCGATTCGAAACGTTTTAGTGCGCACATCACCATACTCAATTACATATACCCCTTTTTCCCTGACCGGCGTAAAATCAAAGGTGGAATAATTGTATCTTAGGTATTTGCCCCAGTATTTTACTTCGCCTTTGAACTTCTCGACAAATTCGCCGTCTGCGGTAACTTTCAGGAGGCGGGCCGAAGTGAGCGGAGTATCGTTCTTATCGAGTTCTATTACCGCTACTTTTTCCTGATTTGGATGATAACCAACCTGCGAGTAAGCAATCATCGGCGGCCGGAGCCACTTGGGGATGGTATTGGCGGTGAGGAACCACTCGATGACTTTGCCGGATTTGTCCTGAGGGATGAGTGTGCGGACGACGAACCAGCCGTTCTGTGCCTTGTTGCGGCCGTCGAACAATAAAAGCTTGCCGTCTCTTGTCTCGATGGTAACACGCCTGGCGGGGTCTTCGGGTGCGAGGACAAGCTGTTTACCCATAGCGATTGGTTTCGGCTCTATAACGCCCGAGGCCTGCACCACCATCGGGCCGGCGGGATACAGCGGAAACGCAGCAGGTTTGCCATCGACAAGATAGGACTTTTCGAAATAAGCCGCCGGGAGGAATTCGAGATTAAATCCGGCCCGGCCGACAAGCTCTTTCGGCAACGGCTTATCGAGATTTACGGTCAAAAGTATTCCGCCATTATGGGTCTGGGCTTTGATTGTGTAATTGAAGTCATAATCAGGGTATGTTAAAAACGCTTCGATGCTGTTATTGGCCTTATCGACTTTGCGTTCGACAAAATCGGGGATGGGGTCCCATTGTCCGGGCGTGGGGCTTAGCCGGACGTCGCCATTTGTCGCGGTCCTGACCTCGTGATGAATAATCTCAACGCCGCTGATTTTCGAATCGTCAAAATTTTCATTATACCAGTTGCTGAAGACCAGCACATTAAGCCCGCGGGTTTCAAAATACTCGAGGTCATTCAGTTTCAGGCCCTCATTTGTTTTCCGGACCTGTGTGCAGCCGGAAAGCCAAAAGAGAACCAGTAAAACCAAAAGAGACCTCATTGCCAATATGCTTTTCGAGGATAGTTTATGAGCTTTCATCGAACCTTCCACAATAGAGTAAAGACTAAGATTAAATACCCCACATAATTATACGGGATGGAACTTCTAATAATGCTATAAAATCCTTCTGAGACGGATTTTTCGTTAATCAAAACTTACTTCTATAGATTTCCCTGCCTTAGTGAGGGTTACTTTTTTGGTCTGTCCGTCAGAGGTGATTTTATAATCGCCGTAGAACGCGCGTGTTTTATATATGCCTTTATCGTCGGCTTTACCGGCGGTTTGCGTCCACCACTTGTTAAAAACAAGGTCACGATACGCTGCAACCTGCTTAGTCGGGGTCCAGTCTTTTTTCCACATAGCCGTATGTGGCATCCAGTGCCCCTCTTCCCAAAAGCCCCACATAATAATCGCTTCCACGCTGGGGTGGGCGAAGCAAATGGGAAAGAACTTTCGCAGTTCGTTGGCCATGCCCTGTTCGTCATCAGCGGCAAAAAGGCACTCGGTGATTTTGATTGGCAGATTGAACTTCGCGAGCTTGTCGAGAGTCTTCTGAACGTGCTCAGGGGTAGTAGCCGCCCTGCCTGAAGAGTCGGTCTCGCGGGAAGAGACAAAATGGCCCTGGCATCCAATCCCGCCGATGGGGACACCGTTTGCGAGAAGGTTTTCAATTTGATTTATATAGCTGGCGGCGTTGTAACCACTCTCGACAAGGATGCCATAGTCATTTACATAGAGGGCGATATCCGGGTTACCGGCTTTTGCCATACACGCCATTTCATTGATAATGCCGTAGCCAAGCCGACGACGGTAAAAGCCGCCGTTAATCATTTCGTTGTTCAGGTCAAACTCTGAAATACGGCCCTTAAAATGCTTCGTGACGCCGGTCGCCCGGCGGCTGATTGCGGCGCGAAGCTCGTCGTTATTCAGCTCTTTCAGCCAGGATTGAACGTATTTATCTTTGGCCCAGAAAATACAGTGGCCCCGCATCGGGATATTAATGTCATTACAGAGCTTCCATATTCTGTCGGCCACGTAGTAATTGACGACGCCCTTCTGTTTTTCACAGTCATACCATTTCAGAGCGTTTTCGTGCACGGCGAAGTTAAAGTTCTCTGAAAGGACTTTGAGAAACATCTTCCTGTCGGCCGGGGAGAGGGAATGTGTTTCTTTTTCAGCGAGCCGATTCATAATCGCCGTGCCAAACTTAAATTCGTGACGCACCTGCTCGACCTTAACGTCAGCACCCGGTTTGGTCTTTACCGTTATATCGCCCATTCGGATTTCTGCTATCCGGGCGTCTATGGCAGCCGGCGTCAGCTTTGCCGCAATATCGTCCTGGGCAAAACAGAATGGACCAATAAGTGCAATCAAACTAGGAAGTATGAAAATTGACTCCGTCTTCATAATCCAAGCTCCTTATTTACATTTGATTATCAACTGTCTTCGATAAAGGGTGGGTTATCGTTGCTTATTATATATTGATTCATTTTCTAATGCGAGTTTCGTTCGGGCCGAGATACGACATTCTGAGTCCGCCAAGGTCGATTATGATTTTATCAATCGTCATGCCGGTATCAACAGCCCAGATTTTGAGGGTGTGTTTCCCGGGTTTGTCTATGTAGTGGCGTGTGGTGTTTTTTGAAGCATTTCGCCGAACGTTTTCTTTCCACTGTCCGCTATACTCAGGCGCGCTGATATCTATAGTTTGCGGCCGCCCCTCGTCGATGGAGACTGCATACTGGGCGCTTCTGAAGCTGTTGGTTGCGAAAACAGGCAGAACAAAGGAGTGAATTTCAACTACACCGCTGTTGTATGTATAAATATCATATTCGAGGCGCGGGGAATCCGGACTTGAAGAATACAGCGAGCTGGCAGTTACGGGGGACATGATAACCGATTTTCCAGTCAATCCCAGGCCATCGATGACCTCCCATGTAATACCGGCTGATTCCACTTTCCGGCTATAATTTTCCGCGGAAATGGAAATAACTCCGTCGTTCTCGACGAACATCCCTTTTAATTGATCTTTTGCCGGTTCGGCGGGATTGAAACAATTCACATAAACTGTCTCTTCGGCGCCTGCGCCCTGAATATTAATTTGGCCTTTTAACATTTCCTGCTTCGGGGCCTGGGCCCAATCGATGCTTACAAAGATGCGCTTCTCGGTATCGACCCGGCCCTTGGAATCACTCAGTTTAATCCATTTTGCGGTTGGGGCGGCCTTAAAATCGAAAGGCGTTTTGCCTTTGTTAAATATTTCGATAAAATATTTCTGGTCATAGATGGAATTGAAACAGGGCAGTTTATAGAGATAATCAATCCCCCTGCTCGGCACATCACCCTCTACGAAAATACCCATTTGAGCTTTTGGGGGGACCTGAATGGTTTCGAGAGGAGGCATAAGGTAATAAACAGCGTACTTATTCTGCTTCCAGGACATCATATATTTCCATTTTGCATCCAGCAGTTGATTGTATTGTTCCGTGATGTCCTGGATTTTGTCATAATAATTTTTTACCTGCTGCGCGATATCATTGGTGCTGCTTCTTTGCTGTCCGGCATACCATCTGTTCTTCTGGGCCAGCAGTATCTTGTGATTCATATAACTGCTCGCTACGACGGGGTAGTAAACCAGTTCGAAGCAGGCGGGTTTCAGGTCGTCCGGCATTTTTTCATAAAGTCCGGCCGCCTTGTCGCTGACTGCCCGGTATCTGGCAAGGCGGTTTTCCGCCTCCCTGTAGTTGATGAAGCTGTATTCGCTGTCCTTCCATAACTCGGCCCAATGGAAAAAAGCAAATTCATCACCGAAACTCATAAACTCCGGCTTTCTCTCAAATGCGAGTGCATAATATTCCTTCATAATGGCCATTAACTCTTCCGAGTGTTCACTGCCAAAGATACCTTCCAGCCATTTAGAAAGATGTGACCAGATGTTGGAGTGGTCCACTACATTGATGTCCCAGGCCAAATCGAGAAAGAAGCTCATGCCGTATTCGCCGGGTTTGATGTCCCCGATATTGGCCACCCATACCCGCCGGGCGTTAAAATCATAGGCCTTTTTCATCTCTTCCCAGATTTGGGCGGGCGGCGTGGTGCATAGCCACAGATATTCGTGAGGCGGCCCCAGATAACTGAGGTGATAATAGACGCCTGCACCTCCGGAGCGCTTTTGTTCGAGCGGGTCGCCCAGGCGACGAATATACCCGAAATTATCGTCCACCCACATTAATGTAACGTCTTCAGGAACTTTAAGCCCGTTGTTGTAAAGCGTCATTACCTCTTTATATGGGATGAAAACCTGGGGGATTTCAGTAATCTTTTTATCTATATGTGTGGTGAGAATTTTGCGCTGGTCGGCGAAGACCTGTTCGAGCAGAGCAATCTGCTCTTCCAGTTTCAAATTACCTCTCATCCCTCTGTCATGAATTCCCCGCATACCTACGGTATATACATTCTCGAATCGGCCGTTCTCCGAGACACGTTTGTCCAGCACTTCATAGACCTTTTCTTTGTTGGTGTCATAGCGCCAGTCGCCCATCGTTTTTATATCCCATTCCGTGGCATTATTGAACAACAGCGGCTCGCAGTGGGCCGAACCCATAACGATGGCGTAATCGTCTGCAACCTTCTTGTTATCCGGATAATAATTGAATGGCCTGGTGCATTCGTGCATTGCAGGCCAGCAGTGGTTTGCCTTCAATCTCAAGAGAAGTTCAAACACCTTCTTATAAGTCCTGGGGCCTATATCGCCAAGTTCAGGGTCGAAAGTTTCGGAGGCCCAGGGTTTAAGGCCCCAGTCTTCATCATTGATAAAGATGCCCCGATACTTCACCGAAGGCGGCCCGTCGCAGTAATAACCCTCTTTGATTATCAGATTTTTCTTTTTCGGGACCGGCACATCAGCCCACCAGTACCAGGGCGAAACGCCGATTTGTTTCGACAACTCAAAGACGCCATAGGCGGTACCTCTGCGGTCGTTGCCGAAAATGACCAAAGCAGAATCTATATTCTCCATGGGATTATCGACGACCTGCAAAGCATACGTTTCCCATTGCCCGGCAACACCGGCAGAGTTGATTTTGCCTTCCTTGATTAATCGGTCTATTAGCTCGCTGCGTCCGATGGTCCCAACAATTACGACACTGTTTCCGGCTTTTCCCGAATCCGTGTAGACTACAGGCGTCACACCGGTAACGTTTTTAATATCTTCAGCAAGGTGATTTACCGCAATTTCAACGACTTTATAGTCATTCTGGTCGTGGTAAATACCGGCGGCGATTTTATCGAAAACAAGCTTAAAGTCCCCTTCCTCGTAATCCTGCTTAACAATGTCATTGACCTTTGCATTTAAACAGGTGCAGCTTATCAACAACAAAATCGCCGTTTTATTTATAATATTCATTTTCAATTCTCCTCTTGACAGCAAGATGTGTCTGATTACCGGAAGCCATTCGATATGGACAGGAAAATTTATCTTTCAACATTGATTGGATTATACCTGCTTTAGGCCATATCGAAAGTAGTTTTTATGGTTAACGAACAACAGGACCGTAATGAATTCCTCGACGATTTTGACAATAGCTTCGTATAAAGACGCGCCGGAACAGGCAAACGTAGTATTGATTGATTTTTCAGAAACAAAGGGGTACTCTATTGGTGTAGGAAGCTGTTTCCAACCGTTGTTGAATTATTGCGGGAGGTAGCAATATGAATGCTTTTCTGATTGGGGCGGTTTCGGGTTTCTTGGGTGCGATGGTAATGTTACTCCTGCTTAAACGGCGAGGCAAAAAAGGGCTGCGCGGCGCGGAGGTGCATGTGCACGCTTCGATAGAAGAACTGCGAAGTGTTGGCGAGCTTGTGGCATTTAAAATGATAACAAAGGAAATCGTTACCGCTGCGGACCACTGGTTCGGTGAGTGGGGCAGGCGATATCTGAAGTGGCTGTTGAGCGAAAAGAAAATGGCAATGATATTCGAATTCGAGATTGATTTCAGATATGACCTGCGGAGCAATGACTTTGTTATCGAGCAGACGGGCGAAAGAGAGTATAGATTGGGGATGCCGAAATGTTTCTACCAGACGCATATCCGCGACGTGAGTTTCTACGATGAGCAAAGCTCGAAGCTGCTGCCCTGGCTTATACCGGATTTGCTGAATCGGGCGTTCGGGCCGGGATTTTCTGAAACCGACAAGAACCGACTCAAAGAAGAGGCCAAACAACAAGCTGGACATATGGCCAAGGACTTCGTCGATAAAATGCGGTCGGAGGTACAAAGCTCAGCGAAGCAAACGCTCGAGACGCTGGGCAAGGCCTTCGGAGCAGATAGCGTGACGGTTGATTTCAGCGATTCCGAGCTGGTGCAGACAAAGGTCGAAGCAAAAGCTTAAGAGCGTACCGACTATTGTGGATTGAGCGCTGCCGAGGCAGAAAAGAGGAATCGATGGCAGCTTTGGCGAAGGTGAGTTTAGTGCTCTGAGTTCTGCTGGGTGAATCAGGAATAAGTGGATTCCCTGTAGCAGGTCCAAAGAAGAATCACTTGGGGACCTCCCTCACGCTTCGGCCTGCGCGTTTTTGACAAACGATAGTTTAAACGAGCATTTGAATCACCTCATTCGGAGGCGGTGTCAGGCAGCAGGCGATTCAGTCTGGGGCTGAGCGGGGCGAGCAACCTGGCGATAAAGCTGGAACATTGCAGCGACCATGTCGCTGACGTGGTGGTTCTGGCGGAGGTATTGCTGAGCGGCGGCGGCGATTTGCCGGGCCTCATCACGTCTGTCGAGTAGCCTACGCAGACAATCGTAAATACTAAGCTGGTTCTCGGCGTCGAATACAAGCGCGGTCTGGTCCTCGATGATAAGGTCATCGACGCCGCCTTTTGCCGCGGCTACGGCACAGCCGCGACCCATAGCAGCCAATAAAAGCTCATTGAAGCAACGTGACGAGCGAGGGACCACAAATATGTCGGCGGCACCCAGTGAGGAATAAGGACTGGAGATATTAGGGACAATGGTTACGATTTTCGACAGGCCGAGCGAGGCGAGCTTCTTTCGGATTTGTTTTTCAGCTGGCCCTGTACCAATGAGAGCGAACATAAACTGGTAGCCATCGATAGCAAGACGACGCAGCGCCCCGAAGAGATTATCAAGGCCGGAGGACCTATCCAGAGGCTGTATGGCGAGGATGCCGGGAAGGCGATTAACATCGGCAAAACAGGCGACAGAGCCGTTAACGAAGATACCGAAATTTATCTGCTGGAGACGGCTGGCAAGCTTGGGATTGACGGCGGAAAATCGTTCAGCAATCGTTTCGCTTGGTGCGATGATTGCGGTGCAGCGATTTTTGGAAACAGACATGTGAAACCAGCGTGCGGGAACCGAATCGATACTGACAATATAGGGGACACCGAGGCGGCGCGTGAGCCAGCGAGTCATCGCGGCTTTGGTTTCGCAGAGGCAATGCAGCAGGTCAGGCCGAAATTCCCTGAGGCGCCGGAGGAGCAGGCGAATGTTGTAAGGATGCAGGATGGGGACATCAAATGCAGGATGGCGGACAATATCGACAGCGGGCGGAACGATTGATTCGACGTCGCAGTCGGGCGGGCAAACCAACAGGACAGGGATAGATTCGTCGGCGAGCCCAACGAGGAGATACTTGAGATAGAGGGGGTAGTCAAAGACGGTCCGTCGGGAAGCGATAAGAGCAACCCGCAGCGCTTTCGAGACCTCGGCAGGGGCCTCGACAAATTCGTCCGATTCTGGCATTAAATTGTATCGCATCCTTTCAACATCTCCGTGCCGTGCGAGACTATTATAACAGCAACAGCGATTCCGCCATAGGAGTAAGTTTAGCGGATTTTGAGGGTGGCCAGTGCGACGGCGGCGAAGGCAACTGCAATCAGCCAGAAACGAACAACAACCTGCGGCTCGGACCAGCCGACGAGATGAAAATGATGGTGGATGGGGGCGCAGCGGAAGAGGCGTTTGCCGCCTGTGTATTTGAAATAGGCGACCTGGAGGACGACACTGCCAAGCTCTATTATAAAGACCCCGCCGATGATGAGCAGGAGGATTTCGTTTCTTGTGACAAGCGCGCCGTAGCCCATAGCGGCTCCGAGGGGCAGCGAGCCGACGTCGCCCATAAAGACCTGAGCGGGATGGCAGTTGTACCAGAGAAAGCCGAGGACGGCGCCGAGTATGGCGCAGTAGAAAACCGATAGCTCGCCGGACTGAGGAATGGCGGGCAGGAGCAGGTAACTGGCCCAGGTGACGGCGGAGGTGCGGCTCATCGTTTCACTCGCAACATAGCAGAGGACGGCGAGGACCAGTGCGACGATTCCGACGCAGCCGGCGGCAAGGCCATCCATACCGTCGGTGAGATTGACGGCGTTGCTGGTGGCTGAGAGATAAAAGATAGCGATGATTATGAACATCCAGTTGGCCAGGGGCAGGCCGTGTTTATAAAAGGGGAGCCAGAATTTCTGGCCGTCTTCGATATTTGCGAAGTCCATAAAGAGGAAGGATGCAATGAGGACGGCTCCGCCGAACTGGAAGAGGAGCTTTTCCCAGGGGCGCAGGCCGTCTCTGCTTCGGTGGCGATGCTCGGCGGTGAGCTTGAGCCAGTCGTCGACGGCGCCGAGCGTGCCGAACCAGAGGACGAGGATGATTGCTTTCTGGACAAATGGGTTGTTGAGCTTAGCCCAGAGCAGAGTGGAGGCGAGTACGGCGGCGATGATGATGAGGCCGCCCATCGTTGGGGTGTTGGTTTTCTGACGGGTAAGCTCGTTTAGCGTGGCGTGGTGGAATTCGGGACGGTCGCCTATTTTTTTTGTCATAAGCCAGCGGATAAGGCGCGGGCCGAGCAGAAGGGCCATCAGCAGACTGGTGAGCAACGCGGCGATGGCGCGGAACATTACTTCCTGGTAGGCGTAAAAGCCGAGGCGGTGGGTGAAGACATCTCGCAAGTACCAGAGAAGATGATAAATCATTTTATTTTTGTCTTATGTGACCAGCGCCTCGTGCACCATTGCCGGTGCGAGATGCACAAAAGAATTCTTTTAGTTTATCAACAACAAGCTCAAGTTTATTAATGCGCGAGCCCTTGACCAGTATTATATCGGCATCTTTTATCAGATTTCGGAGGTTATCGCAAAGCTCAGTTGAGTCAGCGAAGCAATGCGTCTGTGTGATTTTCGCGGATTCGGCGGCGAGAGCGGCGAGCGGGCCGACAGTGATGAGCAGTTGGACGTTGGCCTGGGTGATATCCCGGCCGAGCTGGCGGTGGAGAGATTGGGCGGAATCTCCCAATTCGGCCATATCGCCACAGATAAAAACGGAATGGCGATTTTGACCCGCGGCGAGACTGGTGAGGATATCGAGGGCGTTTTTCATTGAAGCGGGGTTGGCGTTATAGCAATCGTTGATTACGGTAAGGGGGCCGAGCTGGAGCAGCTCGGTGCGCATAGAGACGGCGGAAATAGTTTTTGCGGCATCGGCGAAGTCGCTGGCGGAAATACCCAGCAGTGAGCAGACCGACCAGGCGGCGAGGGCGTTTTCGACGTTGCCCCGGCCGGGGAGAGGAAGCGAGACGGTGACATCATCAATAGTGAAGCTGCTGGTGAGCGGACCTATGGATACTTCGCCGGCGCGATAATCGGCATCGTTAGTAGAAAAGGTGCGAAAGGACAGGTTGGCAGCTTTAGCGGCGTCGAGGAGAGTTTGACATTCGGAGTTTATTATTAGCTTGCCGGAGGGGCGCAGGCCCGTGCAAATGTCGAGCTTTTCGACGGCGATGTTTTCGACGGAGCCGAAGCCGGCGAGATGAGCGGGATGGACGTTGGTGATAATGGCGATATCGGGAGAGGCAATCTTAGAGAGATATTCGATTTCGCCGGGCTTGTTGGTTGCCAGCTCAAGGATGAGAACCTCGTCATCGGGTGAGGCGGAGAGGATGGAAAGGGGCAGGCCGACGAAGTTGTTGTAGTTTTTCGGTGACTGGTGGACGCGGAAGCGCCGGCCAAGGACGGCGTAAAGAATTTGTCTTGTTGTGGTTTTGCCAACGGAGCCGGTGATTGCGATGACCTTGAAATTGCAGTCGCTGCGATACCAGGCGGCCAATTGGCCGAGTGCCTTGACGGTGTCGTCAACTTTGAGAATTACCCTATCGGGGAACTGGTCGGGGGAGATGTCCTTTTCGACGACGGCGCAAAGGGCGCCTTTTGCGAAGGCGTCTTCGATGAAGTTGTGGCCATCGAAGTTATCGCCTTTGATTGCGAAGAAGCAGTCGCCGGGATTGACGGATCTTGAATCGGTGCTTACTCGTATTGCGTATTGCGTATCGCGTATCGCGTGAGAACCGCCTATTACGCAAGCGTCGATGATATCGGCGAGATTTTTTAGTGTGAGTGGTTTCATTAGAGTTTATCAAGGGCTTCGAGGGCGGTTTGTTTGTCGGAGAAGTCGAGTTTTTTGGTGCCGATGATCTGATAGGTTTCGTGTCCTTTGCCTGCGAGCAAGACGACGTCGTCGGGGGCGGCGTTTCCGATGGCGATTTCGATGGCCTTTCGCCTGTCAGGTTCAATTTTGATTTTGTCGGAATCGGGGTTTGAGAAACCGGCGACGATATCGCTGATAATCTTGTCGGGATTTTCGGTCCGAGGGTTATCGCTTGTTACGATTACAAGGTCGGCGAAATTTTCGACGACTTTGGCCATACGAGGTCTTTTAGTTTTGTCCCTGTCGCCGCCACAGCCGAAGACGAGGATAAGCCGGCCCGTGCAGAGGGGTCTTAGCGTAGAGAGGACATTACTCAGGGCATCGTCGGTATGGGCGTAATCAATAAGGATGGTAAAGGGGGCATCGGGACGTATGTTTTCCAGCCGGCCCGGGATTGCGGTCAGGGCGGCGAGGCCTTCGGCGACGGTGTCGATATCGAGACCGGCGGCGAGAGCGAGGCCCGCGGCGGCGAGGTGGTTGGCGACGTTGTACCGGCCGAGCAACGGAGTTTTTATGCGGAGGTTTTTGTCGCGATAGTGAAGCGTAAAGGTTGTGCCGGTGATGTCGATTGATTCGATGCGTGCGGAGAGGTCGGCTGGCTGGTCGAGAGCGAAGGAGAAGATGCGGGCCTTAGTGCGTTCGGCGATGTGCGTGGCGAAAGGGGACTGGATATTGAGGACGGCGGTTGCGTCGGGGGCGAGAGATTCGAAGAGCTTTGTCTTGGCGGCGAGGTAATTTTCGGTCGTTCGGTGATAGTCGAGGTGGTCGCCGGTTAGATTGGTGAACGCGGCGGCGTGAAAATCGATTTCGGCGAGTCGGTTCTGGTCGAGTGCGTGAGAGCTTGCTTCAATAACCATATACTTTGCGCCGGCTTCGAGCATCCGTGCCTGGCTGTTGGCGATTGTGAGCGGGTCGGGGGTAGTGAGGCAGGCGTCGGTATAGCCGGAGCCGGTGTCGTAGATAACGGTTCCAATCAGGCCGCACTTTTGGCTGGCGGCGTCGAAGCAGGAGCGGACGAGAAAGGCGACGGTCGTCTTGCCGTTGGTGCCTGTGACGGCGAGGTTGGTAAGCTTGGAGGCGGGTTCGCCATTTGCGGCCTGAGCAAGGAGGGCCAGGGCGAGAGAAGTATCGTCAACCGGGATGACGCCATGAACAGTGGCGTATGACTCGGGGCAGGGAAAGTCAGCGTGGCAGACGATGTACCGAGCGCCGTTGCCGAGGGCCTGGCCGATAAAGTCGTGGCCATCGAAATTAGTGCCTTTTACGGCGACGAAGACGTCGCCCGGCTGGACGAGGCGTGAATCGTCGCAAAGAGCTGGCCGGGCGGGCGAGCGGACAAGATTTAATAATTCATCAAACGTCATAAGCTCGTATTGCGTATTCCGCCACCCCGCCACAGGCGGGTAAAAGGCGGACAAGTGCGTACTGCGAACAATAGACGCTGGTATTTTAGAGTGATGGCTTGCCGGATGCAACGCAGGGGTTATACTAAATCGCAATGGGTACTGAAAAAAGCTTTATAAACCATTTCGAGCGGAGCCGGTTATGAAGACGAGATTGTTTTGGGTGATGGTTATCGTAATGCAATTGGGGGTTTGCGCGTGGGCGGACAGCAATGAGGTCGAATATTACGCGGCATTGATGGATGGAGCCAAGGTCGGACACGCTGTGCACAGCAGGATTGAGGCGGACGGGCAGGTAAAGACGACGGAGGAAAGCGAGATGACGATGAGCCGGATGGGCGCTGCCATCACCGTCAAGACGATAGAGGCGAGCGTCGAGACGACAAAGGGAGAGCCGGTATCGTTTGCGGCGGAGCAGGATATGGGAATGGGAATGGGGATGAAGACGGAGGGGACGGTAGGCAACGACGGGACAGTAAAAGTCAGGGCAACAGTAATGGGGCAGGTGCAGGAGAACAGCTTCGCCTGGCCTGCGGGAGCGATGATGGCGGAGGCGGTGCGACTATTTGCGCTTGAGAAGGGACTAAAGGAGGGGACAAGCTATGACCTGAAAATATTCAGCCCGTCGCTTATGAGCGCGGTCGATTCACGCGTGCAGATTGGGGCGAAGCAGGAAGTGGATTTGCTCGGCAGGGTTGTAACACTGACAAAGGTCGATACGGCGATGAGTATGCCGGGTATGGGGGAGATGGTGATAACAAGCTTCGTTGATGACAAATTTACGGCATTGAAGACCGTGATGCCGATGATGGGGATAAACGTGGAACTGGTTGCGTGCTCGAAGAAGTTTGCGCTGGCGGACAACGAGTATTTCGATATAGGGGACAAGATGTTCGTATCCAGCCCCGAGCCGCTGGGAGATGTTAGTAGCGCCAAGGCGATTGCATACGAGCTGAAGCCGGTCGAGGGAGCGGGAGAGTTGAAGATACCTTCGGGGGACAACCAGCTTGTCAGACAACAGAACGACGGGACGGTGCTGGTTGTGGTTGAGCCGGTGAAGATGCCGGAGGGTGCAAAGTATCCCTATAAGGGGACGGACAAGGAGATTATGGAGGCAACCAGGCCAAGCAGATATTTGCAGAGCGACGATGCGAAGATAATCGAGCTTGCGAAGGAGGCGACGAAGGGCGCCAGGGACGCAGGTGAAGCGGCGAGAAGGATAGAGGCGTTTGTGGCGGATTACGTAAATGAGATGAGCTTGTCGGTCGGATACGCGTCGGCAACGGAGGTGGCGGCGAGCAGGAAAGGCGACTGCAGCGAGTTTGCAGTATTGTGCGCGGCGATGTGCAGGGCAGCCGGGATACCGGCGAGGGTAGTGGTCGGCGTAGCATACGTCGAAGATTTTGCGGGCAGGAGCGGCTTCGGGGGACACGCGTGGACGGAGGCATATATCGGCGGGAAATGGGTGGGGCTGGATTCGGCGTTCAAGGCAGGGGGAAGAGGCGGATTCGACGCCGGACATATCGCGCTGGCAAGCGGCGACGGCGAGCCGGCGGACTTTTTCAATATGGCGACGACGTTAGGCAGGTTCAAAATTGAAAAGGTGACGGTGGCCCGCTGATTATTCAAACCGGATATCTTCAACAACCAGTTGGACGGAGTGGTTGCCGTTGAAGGTATCTATTGCGGCGTGGTAGGCGATATTGAAGGATTCGCGTTCGAGGAGTTTCTTTTCGAGCGGGCCGAAGCGAAAAGCGATACAGCGGAGCGAGTTAGTGCCGTCGGTGACGGCGAGCTGGAGGTGGTCGCCATTGGTGCCGACTTTTCGGGGAGGCGAGCAGAGTCGGAGGCCTTTTGCAGCGAAGAGGGGTTCCGGGTTTCCCTGGCCGAATGGGCCAAGCAACTGCAGCTCGGAAACGGATTCATAATTAAACTGCGACAAAGATACAAGTGCATCGATATTAAGGACAGGGGTGCAGATTTCACCGGGCAAATGGTCGGCGGCGTAACGTTCGAGTGCATCTGCGAACTTTTGAATGCTTTCCGGCTGGAGGGTGACGCCCGCGGCCATTGTGTGGCCGCCGAAGGTTACGAGGTGTTCGGAGCAGGCGGTGATGGCGGCGAGGATATCGAAGCCGGGAATGGAGCGAGCAGAACCCTGGGCGAGAGCCGAGGAGGAATTAATGATAATAGCGGGCCGGTAGAACCTGTCGACGATTCTGGAGGCGACGATACCGACAACGCCGCTGTGCCAGGACGGGTCGGCGAGGACGATGGTTTTTCTTTCGGGGTCGTCGAGCCGGTTTTTAGCGATGAGCTGGCAGGCGTGGTTGAAGATTTTTCGCTCGAACCGCTGGCGCTGAGCGTTCTGGCTTTTGAGGTATTCAGCGATTTGTGCGGCGTGAGGAAACGAGGCCGAGGTGAGCAGCTCAACGGCGAGTCGCGCATGGCCGATGCGTCCGGCGGCGTTAAGCATCGGCGCGAGTCGAAAACCAATGTGGTAGCTGTCGAGGCCCCTTCCGGAAAGTTCGGCGGAGTAGATTAGGGCGCGTAGGCCGGGCAATTTGGTGTCGGAAAGGAGACTGAGGCCATAGCTTGCGAGTGTTCTATTTTCGCCGCGAAGCTGCATAACGTCTGCGATGGTTCCCATAGCTGCGAGAGAGGTGGCACTGAGCATAAAGTCACGGATTTCGGGGCTGAGACGAGAGCCGGTCTTGAACATGTCGGCGACGGCCCAGGCGAGCTTGAAGGCAACGAGTGAGCCGGAGGAATCCGGATTGGGATAAGAATCGTCAAGAGCGGGATGAACGATGGCGAGGGCGGGTGGTAAAGATTCCGCCGGGCGGTGATGGTCGGTGATAATCAAATCGAGGCCGAGTTTGCAGGCAAGCTCGGCGGCGGCGTGGGCGGTGATGCCGCAGTCGATGGTGATTAGTAAGTGCGTGCCGGATTTTGCTATGGATTCGACGGCGTCGGAATTGAGGCCGTAGCCCTCGTCGATTCGGTGCGGGATGTAGTAATCGACGTTTGCACCGAGGAGAGTAAGGATTTGCCAGAGGATTGCGACGCCCGTGATACCATCGACGTCGTAGTCGCCATAGAGAGTGATTTTTTGTTTTTTTGCGAGAGCATATTTAATTCTTTCAGCGGCCTGGGGGACGCCGGGGAGCAATTCGGGGCTGACAAGGTCGGCGAGCTTTGGCCTGAGGAAAGCGGAGCCGGATTGAGAGTCGGTTACGCCGCGGTTTATCAGAAGCTGCGCCAGCAAAGGAGAGACCCTGAGCGATTTTGCGAGCCGGTCGGTGCGTGGGTCGGGCGGAGTGATGAGCCAGGATTTTTCGGCGGTGCGGCAGCGCCTGTGAGATTTGTGGAGCGGCTCGCAGCGGCGAGATTTTTTTTGCGTCCGTGCAGATGTTCGCATTTTCCGGTAATCCTGGTTATAGTCCGTTGCATTAAAAGTGGTAAATGATGCTTATACCAAAACGCACCATCAAAAGCAAGAAGAAACCATCGTTAAACGCAACAGCAATTATCAAACCGGTCTTCTGGGCTGCGGCTTTATGTCGGTCAGGTCGGCAATTCTTACGGGTTTTCCGGTATCAATACTCGTTCGAGCAGCGATTCCGATGAGGACCGACATAGCACCATCGCGCGTTCCTGCGGACTGCTTCAAGGGGTCCGGCAAATCGGGGTCTTTGAAGATTTTGTCTTTGAGTCGGGCATCTCCACCACCGTGACCTCCCTCGGAGTGCGGGACGTCGATTAGCTGCGTTTTGTCAAAGTTTGTGGTGAGGCGTATCTGGTCGCTCGGCGGCTCGTCCCAGGGCTGTCTTTCCTTAATCCAAGCATCGAGGCGCCCCTTTGTGCCGTTGAAGGCGATGCGGTATCCCTCATAAGGGGAGTAGGTAGTGAGCGAATAGCTGACCTGGACGTTGTTGGCGTATTTCATCTGGACGGCCATTTTGTCGAATATGTCGATATCCTCTCTCCAGACACAGCCGTCGCGATGATAGCCGTCATATTGCTCGTTATCGGCATACAGATGCATCAATTTCTCGTCCTTAGTCATATCCCAGAAGAATTTACATTTATCTTTGTGGGGACAATTGCGGCAGTTTGTGTGGCGGAAGAGATGGTTTTTGCCGTAGAACTCGAGTGTGCCATAGGCGAAGACCTCGGCAGGGTCGGAGTCGAGCCACCAGTTCAATAGGTCGAAATGGTGCGTGGCTTTGTGGACGAGGAGCGTGCCGCCTTTACTGCGAAGCCGATGCCATCGGCGAAAGTAATCCGCGCCGTGGTAAACGTCGAGATACCAGTGGAAATCAACACTGGTCACAGTGCCGATTTCGCCGGAGTTGAGCATCTCTTTCAGCCGGGCGCGATGTGGAGAGTAGCGGTAATTGAACGTGACGATGCAGTTTCGGCCGGTACTCTTTTCGGCGTCGAGGATTGCGCGGCATTTGTGCTCGTCGGTGGTCATTGGTTTTTCGGTGATGACGTCGCAGCCGGCCTGCATAGCTTTTACGATGTACTGGTCGTGATAAGCATCTACGGTAGTAACGATGACTTTTTCAGGAGAACTCTGGCGGAGCATCTGGTCAAAATCCGTAAACACGGGGCAATTTACACCGATGTAATTTTTGGCAAATTCGAGTCTGCCCGGGTTGGGGTCGCATAAGCCGACGAATTCCACTAAGTCGGAGTAATCGGCGAGTACGTCTTTGCCCCACATATCGATTGCCCTGATACCCGTGCCCACGATGGCGAGCTTCATTTTCCCGCGTGCGAGTTCCTGCGCGACGGTTGCGCCAATCGGCCTGGCCAATACTGCAGCCAGACCGGCACCCGTTCTCCTGATGAAAGTCCTGCGATTCATTTTATTTTTCGTACTCATATCAAAGCTTCCTTCCCAAAGATTTTTGTTCTCACGCCCGCATATATAGGCCGCCATTGACGGCGATGTATTCACCGGTGATAAAGCCCGCGGCTTCGGAGCTTGCGAGAAAAAGTATTGCCTTTGCGATGTCATCGGCGGTGCCGTTTCTGCCAAGGGGGGTTTGTTTAGCGACTTTTGCGCGTCGTACGGCTGAGCTGTATCGCTGGTGGAAACGTGTTTCTATGAGGCCGGGGATGACGGAATTAACCCGGATTCCGTATTTGGCGAACTCTTTTGCCATAGCGATGGTTTCGGCGGCGACGGCGGCTTTCGCACCGGCATAGATGCCAGAGCCGACACTTCCTCCGTGATGGCCGGCAATGGAGCCAACGTTAATGATGCAGCCGGCAGATTTTTTGAGATACAGTAAGGCGGCCTGGGTGGCGAAGAAGATGGAGCGGACATTGGTCTGGTATATATCGTCGTGGTAGGCGGCGGTAGCGGTTTCGTAGGGCTGGCGGTCGATAAGGTCGCCGGCATTATTAATCAGGGCATCGATTCCGCGGGCGACCCGCCCCGGCGGGCAGGCTTTTGCGAAGCGCTCGACTATCTTGGTTACCTGTCTTTGGCTGCGGATGTCAGCTTTGAGGAGTATGCCGTCGGAGTGTTCTCGAACTCGCTTCAGAGTTTGTTCACCGCCTGATTTGGTTTTGAAATAGTGGACGCCGACAAAGCAGCCCTGTTTGGCGAACAGGACAGCGGTAGCGGCGCCGATACCGGAGCTTGAGCCGGTAACGAGGACTTTTTTGCCCTTGAGGTCTTCGTAAATCATTGCAGGGGCCTCACTACGTCAGGGATTTTCATAGCGGGGCTAGTACTGCGCTTGTCGGGTTCAAAAACCAGTAGTAATGAATCGAGCGGCTTTAGCTTGATATCGAGCCGGCTTTTATCACCGCCGGATGGGAAGCGTTTGCGATTTGCTGATACAGGGTCCCATTGCCAGGCAGTGCTGCTGGTGATGTCGAACTGCGCAGTGAAGGAAACGGATGCAGCCGGGTCAGTGTTGGTGAAGAAGAATATGTTGCGGCTGTCGGCAAGATAATGAACAAAGCGAAGCTTGTCCGCAGGCGGAGCAATTTTGACGGTGGGCGTGAGAGCGAATCTTTCGGTCAGTTCGGAAACCAGTGAGATTATATTATCACTTTCCATGTCGGGTGGACGAAGAAAGATAACTCTCGCGGGATGTTTTCTTCGGAGATAATCGATAGTTACATCGACGCCGACGGAGCGTTCAAGGACTTCTTTTAAGCCAGGTGCGTTGAGGGGCGACTGACCGATGAAAGCGACTTTGCCGCCCGCCCGGACAAAAGAGCGAAGCGCCCGGGCGGTAGTTAGCTCGACGGAGAAGGTCTCGGGAATTATGAGTGCATCGTAGGCCTGGGAGCCGAAATGGAGCCGGCCATCCTCAAAGGTCGCTTTCTGGATGACCTTTTCGCTGACGTAGTCGGTGGTGTAGCCGATACTGCCCAAGGCCTGCCAGAGGGGGAACATATACCAGATGTAATTGACGAATTGATCTTTGCTCAGGCCGAAATCGCTCCAGATTTCACTTGTGGGACAGAGAATGGCGATGGTGGCCCGGTATTTGGAGTTCTGGAACAGATAAGACAACCGGGCGTTGCGTTCGGTCCACTTTTTAAGAAGTAAGGAATTAGATTCGTCAAAAAATGTGTCGAGCCGGGCTGAATCATGCAGGGAGGTGCTACCATAGATATTCAGCACGGAGTGATTGGCACCTGATGCAAAACAGAGATTGTCAGCGGCGTCGAGGTCCCGCGGAAACTGCGACGATTCGACGGCGCTGCCGGCCATCAGCTCGCAATCCACGATGGATTTGCCGGTGAGATGGGCGGCAGAAGAAGCGATTTTATTCTCGATGCAATAAAGGCGGTTGGGGTCGCTGAATTGTTCGCCTGATACGACGGCGATTCGGCCCTGAGGGATATCAGGCAGCATAGCACCGTTGAGTATGTCGATGAACTGGGAATCGCCCGCGGCCCGGAGCCGGCAAAGCAGGCCGTTATCGTGACAGAAATTGTTGAAGGTCGCGATGAAGCGTTCGTGGAAAAGCTCGGCCAGAGTGGTGTAGAAATCATATCGGCTTCGGCGGACAATTTCGTAGAAACGGGTCCCTTCTATGGGGATGCCGTTATCAAAAAGGACTGGCAAATAAGGGATTATGTCGTAGCCACGTCGCTGCGCAAACTCAACAGGAAAATCGGTTGTCCAGTTTGCACCGGAGAGTTCGACGCCGGGGTAAACGAGGGCATGAATGGGGCCGCCGATTTGGTCGCCGAGCATAGGTGCGAGCTTTGTGGAGATATTGTTGAAATATTTATCGACGGCCTGGACGTTTAGATGGTCGAGGACGGGGCCGGCGGCATCTTTGCCGGTCTGAGTAAAGCCCACGTGCTGAAAGCCGGCATAAAGGGTGTAATTACCATCGGGAACTTCGAATTCGACTGAGCCGTCCGGGCCGACTTTATCTCTTAGCTTGATGCCGGAAGTGAACGTAGTGCGGTCCCGTGGTATCAGTCGCAAAAAGAGCAGGCGATGTTTCTTTGAAGAGGTGATTGGTCGTGCTTCATCCGGGATTTTGATGAGGTCGTCTATGTGTTCAATATGGGTGGCCGGGCCTGTGAGCATTTTTTTGCTGAGTGTAACAATCTGACTTTGCTCGGTGAGCGGCAAGGGTAGACCGGCAACGGGCAGGGTCAAGTCAACGAGCATTTGACAGTTGCTCGCGGCGTCGGCGGTGAACCTGAGCCGGTTGTTGCCGTCTTTGTCGAGCATCCCGGGCGCCGGACAAATTTCGATGCCGCCGAAGCCGGCCTGTTTGAAAAGGTCGAGCCGGCGGATGATTTGGTCTTCGGTCGGACGGTCGGCTGACCAGGTCCAGCGGACAAAGGGTCTGGCCTGGGCAGGCGGACTCCTGAAGCCGTCATAAAGCTTGTCGGTTTCCAATAAACCGCCACATCCCGAAAAAAACAACGCAAAGAACAAAGTTGCAAAACTCAGAAATCTTCTGCTACTCATAGCTGAGACCTTCCTTCCGCCTGTAATACGGCGGGCAAACAATGAATTTAATAAACATATCAGTCTGCACTCTTATCGGTTTTCCGTGTTCCTGTTTTGTCGCTCGATTGCGCCGTCTGGACAGGCCAGAAGACAAAATAGCCGTCGCCTCTCATAAATATAGTCCCTTCTATTTTTGACAACCCCCGGTGAAACCGGGGGCTAAATACTATTTTGTGTGTTGATTCACGTAATCTATTTTCTTCCAGAGCATCTTCTGGTCAAAACAAAATCTCTTATCGTAACCTATTGTCCAGAGTCTGCCGTCAAAACCATGTTCCTTTAACGCCAGCCGGCCCGCCTTTTTATAATACGCAACGACCCGGCTGACCGGTTTTGGAATATACTCGGCGACAAGGTGAACGTGATTAGAGCAAACTGAAAGCGCAAGAACTTTTTGGCCGATTTCATTTGCCTGTTTTGTAATCGCATCGTGGACAATCTTTTTCTGTTGAGGAGTTAGTCGAATAGTCCGGCCTGACTGTGCGTTTTTATTTGCCTCCAACAATTTATCATCGCCGGGCAATGTTTTGCCCTTCTTTACATAGCCACGTTTATTGCCCTGAAGCCAGGTTCCATAAGTAGTCCAAGTCAGCATATATCCAAGTGTTCTTGGCATTGTATTTAGCCCTGGGTTTCACCCAGGGTTACGTCCCTGGCGTTCGGTTTTTGTCCGTTTACTGTGAACTTGTCCCAAACACCATTCCACTCAAAAACAAGAGTGGTTTTAGTGGGAGCTATATTTTCTGCGCAAACCTCAACTGTAAAACGGAATTTCCCTTTTTCCTTAAACAATGGTTGGTATCGAAATGGTATGGCCATAATTTGAGGGTTGAACGAGTCAGAATACATTCTTGTATTGAGTACATCAATATATTGGTTGACACCCTTGGGGATGTCTAAAGGTACAAATCTATCTTTCTCGCCTTGGCAAGACCAAGCCAATGGAATACTATCGCAATACTCGGTTTTTGAAAATTTTCCCTCTTCTTCTTTTTCGATATTAACCAAATAAGAACTGCAATCCTTAGCGATGAAACGGCGAGTATTGACTACTCTGAGTCTTATATAATACATATCTATGGGCTGGTCCATAGTTCGAGAAATCCCTATCGTCCTAACAACACACCCTTTATGCTCTTCAAATCGCACATTTATCTTTGGTTTAAACACCCATCTTCTTATTGGTTCTGCCAAGATAGCTATCGCTGCACCTGAAATAAAACTTACAACTTCACTAAATCCTATTCCTAAATTCTTACTCATTTGGTTCCTCCGAGGCCTGTATCTGGTTTAGTTGTATTGCGAAGCGGTCGAGTTTTTTGTGGCCTTCGTCATACTGGGAATATGCGTTGCGGAGGTGTTTGCCGAGGACTTCCCAGGTGTCGGTGAAATCGGCGAAAGAGGCGTTCAGCCGGGCGAGGTTATTTCGTATTTCAGCGGCCTGTTTTTCGATTTGCAGGCCCTGGAGGCCCATCGCGACGGTCATAAGATACGCGTAAAGCAGATTGGGGCTTACGGGGATGACCTTTTTGTCGAGCGAATACTGGAGGATGTTTTTCGCGTCGTCGGGGTACTGAATGATGGCTTCGTAATATACGTTCTCGGCGGGGATATACATCATCGCGAAATCGACGGTTCCTTCGGCCGGCCTGATATAAGAGGTGGCGATTTTGTCAATGTGCCTGATTACGTCATTGTGAAACTGCCTTCTCAAACGCGTTCGCTGGTCGTCGGTCTCGGCTTTTTGGAGCTGCTCGAAATTTTCGAGCGGAAACTTGGCGTCGATGGGTACGGAATAGTCGGCCAGCTTTACCAGAGCGTCTACTTTTTGATTGTCTTTGAAAGTATACTGAAGCTGGTAGCCCGCCTGTGGGAGGATTTGCGAGAGCAGGTTATCGAGCGACCATTCGCCCATACCGCCTCGCAGTTTCGGGCTGGCCAAGATTTGCTGGAGGCGTTTGACCTCGTCGCCAACTTTTTGCATATGTGTGCTGGCTGAGATTACCTGGCCAATCTGGTTGTGCAGCTTAGTGAGGGTCTCGACGCTGGATTGCAGATTTTTGGCGACGGAGTCCTGGCCTTTCTGGAGGGAATCCTGCAGGGCGGTGCGGGTAGTGTCGGAGGATGTGCGGACGGCCTCGAGCTGCTGCTGCAGAGCGGCGACGGCGGAGGTCTGCTCTGTGAGTTTTTCCCTGGTGCGAGAGGTTAGTGAATAGACCAGCGCCAGCACGAGCACGAGCAGGACAACGGCTATGACAAGCAGAACAAGCTCCATTTTTGAGTCCTCGAAAGGGATGTATTATAGGTGTTAATAGAACGGACGTCAAAGGCAAGAGATTGCGGATTGATTTGGATTCCCGCTTTCGCGGGAATGACAAGTAAGGGGTGTTCCAAGTGGGTATTAAGCGGCGGCGGGTTCCTCGGCGTAGTGGTCGAAGCTGACGGAAATTTTCTTGCTGACGCCCTTGGTCTGCATAGTTACGCCGTAGAGCATATCGGTGATGCTCATAGTGCGCTTGGAGTGGGTGATGATGATGAACTGCGAGTCTTTCTGGAATTCTTTTACCATAGCGTCGAAACGCTCGTTATTGGCCTCATCGAGTGCTGCATCAACCTCATCGAGGAAGCAGAACGGCGAAGGTTTTGTCTTGAATACTGCAAAGAGCAGTGCGATTGCGGTCAAAGCCTTTTCGCCTCCGCTGAGTAGGGAGATACTTCGAGTTTCCTTTCCGGGCGGTTTTGCGATTATATCGATGCCGGCGTCAAGAATGTCGATATCGGGGCCTTGTTCGAGGATGATGTCGGCTTTGCCGCCGCCGAATAGCTTGCGGAAGATTTCCTGGAAACTGGTTCTGATAAGCTCGAACGTCTCGCTGAATTTTTCCCTGCTTAATTTATTGAGGCGGTTGATAAGCTGCTGCAACTGGCCCTTGCTCGAGTTTAGGTCTTCAAGCTGGGTGGAGAGGAAGTTGTGGCGCTGTTCGAGGTCGTCCTGCTCGGTGATTGCGTCGAGATTGACGTTGCCGAGTCGTTCGATTTTACCGCGGAGCTCGGCGATTTCGTTGCGGACCTGTTCCCAGTCAACGGAGCCGTCCTGATAGCTCTGATAGGCCTGGAGAAGGTCGATTTGCAGCTCGTCGCGGACCCTGTCGGCGAGGTCCTGCTGCCTGACTTCGAGCGCCCCAAGCTCGACTTTAAGCTCGTTTATCTGCTGCTCTATTTCGGCCTGCCGGGCGCGTTTTTCGCGGAGGAGCTGGTCATAGTGTTTTTGCTCGGCGAGAAGGGACTCGATTTTGTCGTGGAGAGTCGAGCTATCCTGCTGGCGTTTGTCTTTTTCGCTGAACAGCTCCGAGACGGTGGATTCGCAGGCGAGTATGTCGGCCCCGGAGGCGTCGGCCTGGTCGGTGGAATTTTTGATTTCGGATTCGGCGGCGGCAACGGCTGAAGCATTTGCCTGAAGCTGGCTGTGGAGAGACTGAATGGTCTGCTTTAGCGACTGTCGGTGTTCGGTAATCTGGCCGAGCGACACCTTGAGGTTGGTCAATTTATCCACGAGCGACTGCTGTTGGGTCTTTAGCCCGGTATAGTCGTTTTGCAACTGAGTGATTCGCTCATTTCGTTCGGTGTTAACGGCTTCAAGCTCTTCGAGCTTCTGCTTGGACTGGTATTCATTCTGGACGGACTGTGCGATTTGCGTTTCTATCAGGTCGATTTCGCCGGTGATGAGGGGCTGTTCCTGTCTGAGGCGTTTTATGCCGTCTTCGAGGGCGGCCAGCTTCGAGCTTATCTGGGTTTTTTCGGTGTTGGCCTCATAGACTGCCGTGCGGAGGTCTTTGCAGAGCTTTTCGAGGTGGGCGCCGGTGCGGAGAGCATCGTCGATTTGACTCTGGAGTGCGTCTATCTCACTGGTGATATTAGCGATAGTGTCCTGCAACTGGCGTAGTCGGCTCTTGCGTGAGATTAGACCTGCTGCCCGGCCGAGGGGTCCGAGCTTAATGAGGTAATCGCCTGAGAGGAACTGGCCTTTGAGCGTTACAAACTGATAATCGGGACCAAGCTGCTGCGAAAGAGAGGCTGCAACTTCAACGGAGTCAACGATAAGTGTTTTGCCCAAGAGCGACCAGACGAGTTGAGCGTATTCGGGCCGGTAACTTACGAACTCAACGAGCCGGCCTTTGACCTGCTGCATTGTAGAGACATCGACGGTATCGACGAAGGGAGCGAGATTGTCCAAAGTTATGAAGTGGACACGGCCATCAAGCTCATCTATTGCCTGGGTGTCGGCGATGAGCTTTTCTGTGGATGAAATGACGACGGCGTCGGTTCTGTCCTCCAGAGCCGCTTCGACAGCGGCGGCATAATCGACATTGGCGGTGATAATGTCGGCGAGGATGCCTTCGACATAGTCAAAGCGTGAGATGTTTTCGAGGATTCGTTTTGCGCCTGCCTTGACGCCTTCGCGACGGTTTTCCATATCGGTAAGAACGTCAAGCTCGCCGGTAAGGGCGCTTTTGGCCTCTTTGCTGTTGGCCAGCCGTTTTCGGTCCTCATCGATTCGGCGGGCGCAGGACTCGGATTCTTTGCGTTTGGCGTCGAGACTTTTTGTCAGGTCGGCGATGACGTTTTCGATGTCACTTTGGCGCGCCTCGCACTGTGCCTTTTCAGCGAGGAGCTTTTCAAGCTCGTCACGGGCCACCTGCGCCCGGCCCGCGAGGCGGTCCTTTTGAGAGGACAGACTGGAGCGATAGACCGATATGCTTTGAAGCTCGTTGTGAAGCTGGGCGGTGCGACGGACAATATCTATGATTCCGGATTTTTCGTCCTCAAGCTCCGCTTCGAGCGAGGAGCAGCGGGCATTGACGTCGGCGATGGCCGATTGGGTTTGCTCGATATCCCCTGAGCACTGTTCGAGGGATTTTTCATTTTGCGTCTGGCGTGCGCGGCAATCTTCGAGGTCTACGGCAAAAGCAGTTTTCTGCTCGGCAAGCTGATGTGCCCTGGCGACGGCATCGTTTTTTCTCTGGTCAAGCTCTTTTATCCTGTCTCGGAGGAATTCGATTCTCTGCAAGTGCTGCTCTATTTTGCTCTGGACGGCGACGAGGGAGTTATCGGTGCGGTTGATGTCGTTTTCGGTTTCTATAATCCGGTGGCCTGTCTGACTCAACTCAGCATCGTATTTGGCAATCTCGGCGGCAACGGATGCGAAGATTTTTTCGGTCTCGGCAAGGTCAGCTTTTTTCTGCGCGGTGGTCTTGTAGATTTTGTCGAATTCGGCGAGCGAGTAATTGACCTGCAGCTCTTTTAGCCGCTGGCTGTACTGTAGGTAGTTTCTTGCCTTTCCGGCGGCGAGCTTTACGCTTCGCAGACGGCTGGCAACTTCGCCGAGGATATCGGCGAGCCGGAGAAGATTTTGCTCGGTGTGTTCGAGCTTGCGTAATGCCTCGGTTTTGTGCGCCTTGTATTTACTGATGCCGGCGGCTTCTTCGAAAATGGCCCGCCGTTCGACAGGTGAGGACATCAGGAGACGTTCGATTTGTCCCTGTTCGATAATGGAGTAAGCCCTGACGCCGACGCCGGTATCCATAAACATCTCGCGGATGTCCTTTAGCCGGCAGAGCTTGTTATTAATGCGGTATTCACTTTCGCCGCTTTGATAGAGACGACGGGTAATCTGGACTTCGTCGGCATCGACGGGCAGCCGGCCCGTTACGGAGCCGTCGGTATTAGAGAGAAACAGACTTACTTCTGCGCAGCCGGCGGCTTTTCTGCTGGCCGAGCCGCTGAAGATAACGTCCGCCATACGACCGCTGCGGAGACTCTTTGCGCTTTGCTCGCCGAAGACCCATTTGACGGCATCAACGACGTTGCTTTTGCCGCAGCCGTTTGGCCCGACGATTCCGGTTATGGGAGATGAGAAGACAAACTCCGTTTTGTCAGCGAAGCTTTTGAATCCGTCGAGAACAACTTTTTCAAGTCTCATCTATGCACCAGAGAAAGTCAGGGTAAGCCGACGGCGTCAGCCGAAGGCCGAATTTACTATTCAGTGGACACCCTCCTGCAAGTGTAACCAACCGTGGACGCAAAGAGGCGTAATTTCATAGTGTCCGATAATTTCACAATAATTGTCACTGCCAAGCTGGAAACGGCAGTGAAGCCGATTTAATGTTTATACTAATTGCTGCTTTTTAACCTTTCAATCAAATTCCGTCAGGTGTTAACATTATCGGCCGAAGCGGCGTGATTTCTTGACAATTCGTCCTTCGCGACAATAGCAGCTACTTCTGCGGAGAACGGACCGGAAGGGTCATTGGGAGCGGCCCCGGATGAAATTCGGCTTGGATGGCTCCAGCGTCAGCCATCTGACTCAGCAGGTCGACGAGGACCGAGTAAGCGACTCCGAGTCCAGGGTTATTTCGGCCGGTTTTGGTTACCGGCTCGCGAGACAATGTGCGGATGATATCAGCAAGGTCGAGAGAAGTTTTCAAGCTGATAATGACATCGGAACGGGTGGGGTGCCTGCATATTAGCGTGGCGGACTGAGCGCCCGCGGGGGCGTTTATGGTTATGGTCTGGTCGGGTGTCTGGACAAAGATGTCACTGCGACACTGAATGGGTGCACCAAACAGCACGACCCGTGGACGGTCTTGGCGTGAGACGAATATGGCAGGTTTACCGACCTGGGCAATCTGGTCGAGGTAGAAGCCATCGGTTACAAGCTCAGTGGAGATAGTTACGTCATTAAGGGGAAGTAGGATTTTGTAGACAGCGAGGCGGACGGAGAAGTCGTCGTCCCGCAACAAACTGCGAAGCATTGGGGCAACATCAATCAAGCTGACGGCAGCGGCAATGGCTTCGATTGCCTCAACACGATGAGGGAAAGTTCTATCTTCGGCCATACCCCGAAGTATATCCAGACCCCTCTGGTCGCCGAGATTGAGCATACATCGGGCGGCACGAAAACGGACTTCTGGTTCCGATGAATTGAGAAGTGCAGCGAGTCTGGGTAATGCGGCATTGCCTATTGCTTCAAGGGCGATTTCACTGTTTTCCCTGTTGGATGATGTGGCAAGGTCGCGAATATGGGCAACGATTCTTTTTTCAACAAGCTGGGGGGGAACCGTCAGGTATGTGGCCCGGACGAGGCGGAGGAATCTCACCTTCTGGTCGGTGTATTTGAGCGGGACGCGCAGCTCGATACTTCCCGGAGCAAGTGCCCAGGCGGTATCGTAGCCTAAGCGTTCGTTAATTCGATTCCGTATCTGGCTAGCGACGCGGTAATCGGGCTGGCGAAGCGCAAGATTGATTTTATATTCGTTGAGAACCGTGCCGCCACCGAGGACATAGCCGCTTCTTTTGTCGAGATTGCCTGCGTTGAGGAGGTCGACATAAACGGGGCCTTCTGCAATGCCGAGGGATTTAATACTGTAGCCGAACCGTCGAGCTTCGTAGAGGTCGGCGCCAAAGAGTGAGCCGCCTTCGAGAGAGGTAGTGGCGGTGCCGGGCACAGCGGCGACCCTGACGTCAAAGTGCTGGTCTTTGGAGGCGGCAGGTGGAATGATACCCTCGACAATAACAACGGCGGTATCCGGACTGCTGATAAGCTCATCGACATTGACGTTAACGCCGGAGAGGTGTTGAAGGATGTATTTTTCGAGATATGTCCTGACCTGCGCGGGGCACTGTTCGGAGCCGGCGCCATTCAATCCGCCCACCAGCGAATAACCGGTGACAGGTATGGCATCAGAGGCGAAAACGTCGGCCAGTGCTCCTATTGTGGGGCCAAGCCCTTCCTGGTCGCTTGCGAGCCGAGCTGAAGTTCCGGAGCCAGCCGGTCCCTGGCAGCCGAAGATAAATAACAGAGAAAACGAGATTAAACACCAGAGCGTTCTTTGGCGGTTAGGATTCATAAACAAGTCAGGTCTCCTGAATCTTTATAAGCAGCCGGAGCCAGCGCAGAATACTACTCGTTATCGGCTGGTTAGTCAATGGCCTTGAGCCGCCGGCTGCCGGGCAGAGCTTGAGTGAGGTTGAAGACAACAAAAAAAAATTCCGGGCTTACCGGCACAGTTGTCTGCAGGCGGTGATGAATTCCTTTGTTCTGAGCAGATTTGTCTGTGCTTGCCTGTGGTCCGCGGAGGCAAAGGAGATACCATCGCGTTCTGTCCGGGTGTTGAATGCACCACGCAGGTAGCCGAGAAACTTTTTATCAACGAGGCCGGTTTTGACAAATGCCTCATCAAAAGCCGGGATGATGGCGTGCTGCGAGTTTTCCTTGAGGCCTTTTGCCAGCAGAGCGGCGCTGGCGGCGTGGAACATTGCGTAGTAGGCCCGTCCCATGGCTCCTCTGTAATAGCCGCCCGCCATCAGATGTTCCATCTCTCGCAGGAGTTCCTCGGCGGTTCGAAGATACTTTTCGACATCTGGATTCATAAAACCACCCTTTTCGAACGGTCAACAAGCTGTGGTATTTCCATACACATCTGTGCCTTCAAAACTCACCGATATCATCATAGGTGTCCGCTGCCACGACACAAGGGAAAAGAGTTCATTCGCCGACGATTTGGCAGACAACCCGTCGGCTGCGCGGGCGGGTGTCGAAATCAACGAGAACGATTTGCTGCCAGGTTCCGAGGGTGAGCTTTCCATCGACTATCGGGACAGACAGCGAAGGCCCAAGCAATGAGGCCCGGACATGCGAGTGGCCGTTGTCGTCATGCCAGGTCTCTTCGTGGACGTAGCGAGCCGCCTGAGGCGCGATTTTTTCAAAGGCGGCTTTTATATCGTGCTTGACAAGGCCCGGTTCGTACTCGGTGGTAGTGATTCCGGCGGTCGAGCCGACGTTGAAAAGCGTTGCTGTTCCGGCTCTTATGCCGGATTCAGCGACGAGCCGGGCGGTCTGGGGAGTGATGTCAACGATACAGCAGTTACCTTTTGTATCGACCTGTATTTCTTTAGTAACGACCATATAAGATAAGATACACGATTGGATAAGCCGGGGCAAGTGTGCGCGGCTGTTCGGACGTAGCAGGGCTACCAAAGATGAAAGAAATTATATGGGCTGACAAACGCGGGAAGTGAAATTAGTATCTCGGAAGCAGTAATGGCAACGACGATTACAACAACTACGGAGAGCAAGGCGCGTGGCAGGCGCATCCAGGAGAGGATTCGGTGCAGGCCCTCGATGTAAAGCAGCAGGAAGGGAAGAATCGTGCCTGAAATCAACCGGCCGGAGACGAAGAAGGGATTGTCACGTGAAGGATAGAAACACCGGCCGAAATCATATCGCATAGACATAAAAGCGAGGAACAGAACCGACACGACAACGACAAACAGACCTGCCGCGAGTGCGAAGCGAAAGGGTCTGTTTGTCCTGGCTCTACCGAACAGCAGAGCAGCCAGGAAAAGTGCGGAGGATATGATGTAGAATGAGTCCATAATGGGAGAGGCGATTCTTTGCCATCGCCAGACGAACTCACCTCGCCAATAGGTCCTTGTAAGCTCGGTAAGAAAATAAAACAAACCGGCGGACGTGAAGATGGGGTGACTGAACATTTCGCCAAGAGGTTTCTGTGTCTAGGTTCGGAACTCTATCGATTTGGCCACACCCACAGGATCACCAAAGAGAACATAGTTACGACCAAGCCAGAAGGCAATGGGTGTAACGGCAGCGACGAGCAAGGCAAGCAGAGCGGGCAGGTACTGCTTGAGGTGATGCTGCCGGAAGGTCTGGATTATTTTAAGCAGGATGACGACACCGGCAAGCGCGAGGATTGTGATATTTGAGGCCTTGGTGAGGAAGGTAACAGCGACGGCCAGACCGGCAAGGAGATGATATGACCGGGATTTTTGCTCAAGGGCGATTTGCACGAGCATATAGAATGCTGCTGCAAAGGCCAGCGGCGACAGGACGTCACCGGTTATGGCATAGAAGGTGTCCTGTGGGAAGAAGGCGACTATAAGAGGTAAGGCAATTTGTTTTTGGGGGCTTTCGGGGAAGAACCGCCGGCCGAAGAGCCGGGCCAGCCAAACGAGTGCGACGGCAATAGGAATATTCAGGAAGCGAATCCAATAGAGGAGTAGGCCATCTGCGAGGCCGAGAAACCGGCCGAATGCGCACCAGGCGCCGGCCAGGATATAGTAGGCCGGCCAAGCCCAAGTCTCTGGGTTAACACGGTCGCAGAGAAAGGCTATGGAGCGGGCTACGACAATGTGCGAATCATCGCGTTGCTGGTCGAGATACTCGCCGCCCCTGTTGGCAACGATGATTTCAGCGGCCTCGGGGTCGTATTTCTCCAGTGCAGCGGCAGGCAGATGTCCATGGGAATACTTGAAGACAAGGTCAAAGTGGGACGATTCATCGACATTATTGAAGAAGGGAAACGCGGCGCTGAAGATGAACACACGAACAGCGGCAACAAAACAGAGAGCCAAGAGCAGCAGGCGTTCTCGGCGGGTTCGTCGGCCGATTGTCCGGGGGGCTGAAAATAAGAGCCGGTCAGCAGTCATATAATCTGCGGAAATACGGGTTAATGGTTCCCATGCGATTATCGTTAGCAGGCGGCTTTTGAGTCATATCTGGGGATACGATAACTCAAAGGCAGCGAGTATGCAAGTTGTCGGGACGGACAACGCCGGAATTGGAGTGAATCAGTTTTTAGGATACGCGGACCAGGAGAAGGTATCAAAAGATTTTTTGTTCTCGGTGATGGTCAGCTCGCCAAGGATGCCGTAGTCGGGGGCCATCCAGCCGCAAACGTAGATATAGCCGTTGATGCCGCGACTTCTCCCGGTGGTGAGCTGTGTTTCGAGTAACGTGTATGTTCCTCTTGTTATGAAATAAAGATTGTTGGGGTCGTAGAGGCAGGGTTTTGACGGGTCTGTATTACCGGCGAAGCTGGCGGCCATAATGAGCCGATGAATGTCATCGGGCTGGTTGTATTCACCGTTCCATACTCCCTTTACGGTCCCGTCGGGATATATGAGGAGATTGACGGTTCCGCGGGAGTAAGCATCGTACTCGGCCTCGGTTTTGTATCGCAGGACGCGAGTAAGTTGCGGCTGGTTGTCGGAAGGTTTGGCTTGCGGAATCTGGCCCGGCTGGAGGATACGCGATTCCTCATACCACGGCAGGGAAGAGTCGTTACTGGTGAACAGGGATGACTGTCCGAACACCGCGAAGGCAACTGCGAGGACCGCCGCAAGGGCTATAAACCTGAGCCAGATTGTATAAGTATAGCGTTTTGTGCCCGATTCAATCTGAAATAGTTCAATGCCCAAGCTTCGACTCCTATACTATCGGACGCTCTTGACTCAATGTAAATCACAAATGGCGTGTGTTACAGGGGTTCTGCGCTTACAGTAGTCCCATCAGTACCATATCGCCCTTTTGAGGGGGCAACTTGACTTTCGCGTTAAGTATCGCTTCTTAGCGAGCCGAATAAATCGGTATAAGTGTTTGCAGTTGTCTTTGTCAAGACAGGGCCATTGATTGCCAAACTCGCCATTTTATGGGAGTCATACAATGAACGAGGATATTGAACAGGTCCCGCCGCCGAGAAAATCCGGGAAGAAAATCGCGATATTCAGTGTTCTTGCGGCCCTGATTGCCATCTGCATCAATATATCGGGTGCGAGTTTTCCGATAAGGTTTTCAGGATACAACTTCACTTTAGCCGCATCGGCGATGATTGTCGTATGGGCCGGATTTCTGTCGGCGATTGTGGGACTGATAAAAGGACTGAGGGGTCGCGGAAAAGTTGCAGTCTGGTGTTCCTTAATCGGTCTGCTGCTCAACGGCGGCGTTATTACGCTGAACTTTGGAGCCGTATCTTTTATCCGGTCGATGGCCGGCCGTTCAAGCAGGACCACACTCGTGCAGCTTAATTCGATGCCGCAGATATTCTCGAATTCTGTTCCTGTTTTTGAGCCGAGGTTTGGTTTCCGTCTGGAATTGCCGAAGGGCTTTATCAAGCACCCAAATCCTCCGCCGGGGCGAAATGTAATTCACTCATACATCCGTTACAGTGCAAAGGGTATGCCCGAGGTTGTCGTCAATATAATGCGACTACACGGAACTCTGGCACTGAGAAAGGGCAAGCCATCTGTTGAGCAGCTCGAAGAATTCAAGCGGGCAATGCGCAAAAGCCTGCCGCATGCCCTACTGGTTAGGGTGGAGCAGGAACAATGGAAATCGCACACACTCGATGTGTTCCTCGCCGAAATGCCCTCCCAGGGTGAAATGACGAGCTTGTGGAGTGTTCAGGTTCCGCTGGCCGGAGAGGCAATCCAGATTCAGGTCGGCGGTCTCAAGGGCGGTGAAGACCAGTACCGCCAGGTCCTTGTGCACATAATCAAATCCATCCAGGGCAATTCGAACTGGAGATAATCCACCTAACAGGGCAGTTGATTCCGCAGCAATTTTGATTGTGAAACGGGCGATTGTGCGCGCGCAAATCGTCGCGAAGATATTCGGGCGTTGAAAAAAAAGATGCAGGCAACTATAATTAGGATTTTGGGGCTGTTCCTCGCCCCATGGTTTTATCAGTCGAAAAAGGGATAAGAAGCCGTGTTTGATGCACTGACGCAAAAATTCAATTCGGTGGTGCGGTCGCTTTCGGGCCGGGGCAGGATTACCGAGGCGAATATATCGGATGCGGTGCGCGACGTTCGAAAGGCACTGTTGGAGGCGGACGTCAACTATCAGGTGGTCAAGCAATTCTGCAAGGACATTGGAGCAGCGGCGATTGGTGCGGAGGTAATCAAGTCGCTGCATCCGGGGCAGGTCTTCGTCAAGATTGTCAACGACGAGCTGACCAAGCTGATGGGGCCGGTGGATACGCAGATATATTACGTTTCGCCGGGGCCGACGATTGTGCTTCTGGCGGGCCTGCAGGGCTGCGGCAAGACGACGACGGCGGCGAAATTAGGAAAATACATCGCGGACAAGGGAAAGAAACCATTGCTTGTTGCGGATGACCTGCAAAGGCCGGCGGCGATTGAGCAGCTTATAACGCTTGGCGGACAACTCGGTATCGAGGTTTACAGCGAGCAGAGCAAAAACGCGGTGAAGGTCGCCAAAAACGCGGTCAAACACGCAAAGGGTAACAGCTTTGACGTTGTGATTCTGGATACGGCGGGCCGGTTGCATATCGACGAAGAAATGATGACGGAAATAAGCGACGTCGCCAAGGCAACTGGGCCACACCAGATTTACCTTGTCTGCGACTCGATGACCGGTCAGGACGCAGTGAATTCCGCAAAGGAATTCAACGAGCGGCTGGAGCTTGATGGGGTGATACTGACGAAGCTCGACGGCGATGCGCGAGGTGGCGCGGCCTTGAGTGTAAAGGCCGTAACAGGTAAGCCCATAAAGTTTATCGGCGTCGGAGAGAAGTTAGACAAGCTGGAGGAATTTCACCCCGACCGAATGGCGTCGCGAATACTCGGAATGGGCGACGTGGTGACATTGGTCGAGAGGGCACAGGAGCAGTTCGACGCGGAAGAAGCGGCGAAGCTGCAGGCAAAAATGGCGAAAGGCAGCTTCGGCTTCGATGATTTCCTCAAGCAGATGCAGGCGGTAAAGAAGATGGGGGGGATGAAGGATATGCTCAAGCTGATGCCGGGCGCAAGCGGACTCGGTGAGCTTGACTTCGACGATAACGAGATGAAGAGGATGGAGGGAATTGTTTACTCGATGACGATGAGGGAGCGGAAAAACCCGGACGTTGTAGATGCCTCCCGGCGAAGGAGGATTGCCACGGGTGCGGGCGTTGGGCCACACGACGTATCGTCACTTGTGAAAACATTTATGCGAAGTAGGGATATGCTCAAGGCAATGTCGGGCGGGAAATTGGCGGGATTGAAAGCGCTGATGAGCGGGGGATTCAATCTGAATACGCTTACCTCGGCGATGAGCTCGGGCAAGAAGATTAAGCAGCGTTCGCGGAGGAAGCGAGTCATCGTGCGGCGGGGCAAAAAGATTAGACGGTAAATCGTGACAGCCAAACCTGAAATCACAATCGAGCAGTACCTCGAGAAGCTATCAAAGTTCGCGGGCAGCGAATACGGCAAAATGGTGCGGAGCCAGTTTGCCGACATCAGGGGCAGCAGTGAGCTGGCAATGTTAGTCAGCCCGTCGGTCGAAGAGTTGGAGCAGCTTCGCCGGGCGGTTGCGATTATGACAACCGAAGAAAAACAAAATGCCGAGAATCTGACGGAGGAACAGATTCATAAAATTGCCGCGGATGCAAAGATAGAATCGGGTCTGCTTGCGATTTTCATCAATGGCTACGCGTTGATTGGTAGGACTCATTCCTGATTCTCGCCTTAGGAATCCTCAAAAATGAGAGGAAAGGGCATTGCCCTTTGGGAGTGATTCTGGTATATTGTCGGGTTTTATTGCTAAACGAGTCTTGCCCCCGCTGCTGTCCTGCGACAGCAGGACGTGGGGGCGGGAATTGATTATAGACGTAAGGAAAAAGGAGCAGATTATGGCGGCAAAAATCAGACTTTCGCGGATGGGAAGGCGGCATCGGCCGTTTTTCAGGATTAATGTAGTTGACAGCCGGGCGCCACGCGACGGCAGGATTATCGAGAAACTGGGACATTACGACCCGCTCGAAAAGAGTCCGGAAAAGGAAATCGTGCTGAATATCGAACGAGCAAAATACTGGCTCGATAAAGGTGCGACGCCGACGGATGCGGTGTCGCATATACTTTTGCGTCAGGGAATCAAACATAAATACGCAGAGGAAAGAAAGGCCCGTCGTGCGATAGCGAGAGAAAGGGCGAAAGCCGCGGGCGTGCCGTTTACAAGTGCCGACCGAATCGCCTTGCAAAAGGCGGCGGAAGCAGTGAAGGCGGAAGCGGAAGAAAAGGCAAAGAAGGAAAAGGAGGCGACAGAGGCGAAGGCCAAGGAAGAGGAACAAAAGGCGAAAGAATCAGCCGAAGCGAAGGCCGAAGAACAAAAAGAGGCGGAGGAAAAACCAAAGAAGGAAAAACCGGCTGAGGCAGCACCGGAGAAAAAGCCGGTTGGTAAACCCGAAGAGGAGAAGTCAGTTGAACCGGTAAAGGAAGAACCGGCGCCGGTAGAGGACAAGACGGAAGAAAAGCCCAAGGAACAGGAAAAAGAGGAGCCGGCCGAGGCAACAAAGGAAAAAGCACCGGAAGACGAAAAGCCAAAGACAAAGAAGAAAGAAAAACCAGTTGAATCAACAGCACCGACTGAGGAAAAGGCGGAAGACAAACCTAAGGAGGAGAAAAAGGACGAGCCGGAAGCAAAGGAGTGAGAACATAACCCTCGACATCAAGTCGGGACTTTTGGGATGGGGACGATGCGAATTGATGTTCTTACACTCTTTCCGGAAATGTTTGCCTCGCCGCTAAGTCATTCGATAATCAAACGGGCGCAGGAAGCAGGCGTAGTTGAAATTCATCTCACGAACATTCGCGATTATTCAAAAGACAAGCACAATAAGGTTGACGACCGGCCATACGGGGGCGGGCCGGGGATGGTGATGATGTGCCAGCCGGTTTTCGACTGCTTCGAACATGTAGAAAAATCGGCCAGCGATAAAGGCCGGGTAATACTGCTGACGCCACAGGGTGAGACGTTCACACAGAAAAAGGCCTTCGAACTAAGCAAAGAGAAACGGCTGATACTGATAAGCGGGCACTATGAGGGATTCGACGAGCGAATAGGCGAGGGGCTGGAGGCGGAGAAAATCTCGATTGGTGATTACGTGCTTTCAGGCGGCGAGCTTGCTGCGATGGTAATAATCGACGCAGTAGTGCGTCTGCTGCCGGGAGCGCTCGGGGATGAGGATTCGGCGGAAGATGAGAGTTTCAGTGAATCGGCAGACGGCGGTTCGACCTCGCTCACCGCAGGCGGCTTAGAGTATCCGCAATATACCAGGCCAGAGGAGTTTCGGGGGAGAAAAGTGCCGGAGATATTGTTGTCAGGCAATCACGGCGAAATCAAAAAGTGGCGGCGAGAGCAGTCGCTCGAACGGACGCGCAAAGTCCGGCCTGACCTGCTGAACGAAGAAACAAGCTGAAAGATGAGAAGCGAAAGAGTGTCGGCACAAGGATTTTGTGCCGGCGAAGGAGTTGACCAAAAACGGCCCTTTCGATGGCTGAATCATCATAGAGGTGGCCCATAGGTCGCCCCTGCCTATTCGCTTCGAAAATACGAAGCAGCGGGTGCTGACGCGACGTTTTTATCGTTTGTTCCGAAGGATTATTGGGTCGTGCCCATTTCCACCACCACATTAGTAAATTGTAAAAACCCAAACTATCGGACAATCCTTCCCATTTTCGTTTGTCAAAGAGCATACTCAGGTTTTTATGGTTGCGTACTTCCTTATCTTTTGCGGTGAAAAGCAGGGATACATGCCCTTCCGCTTCGGCTGGCTGCGCTCACCTTCGTTTCCGCCGGATGACAATCATACCTTCACCCGAACTTACACTAAGACCTCTGGCCCTTGTCAGTGCCTTTCTAATAGGTTAAGATTATTCCTCGCGTTATATTTTGATTTGCAGGAGCTTAAAAATTAGACCCAGACTTATAATTTCCGGTGCCGCGGGCAGGATGGGCAAACGCATCATCGCCCTTGCCTTAGAGGCCGGGCGTTTTGATATTGTTGCCGCCGTCGAAAAGCCGGGCCATCCCGACATTGGCAAAGACGCAGGAATCATAGCGGGCGTCCGGCAGCTTGGCATTAAAGTCGCCGGTAGCCTCACTGGCATAGCCGATGTCGTAGTCGATTTCTCTCTGTCCGAAGCAGCCGACAGAACAATTGACTATTGCGCCGGCAGCAAGACAACTCTTGTTCTCGGAACAACCGGCCTTAGCGACTCGCAGCAGGACAAAGTCAAAGCCGCTTCGTCAAAAATACCGATTGTCTGCGCAACTAATATGAGCGTTGGGATGAACACCCTGTTTTCCCTTGTCGGCAGAGTGGCCTCAATGCTCGGCGATGAATATGACATCGAAATCATCGAGCAGCACCATCGTTTCAAAAAGGATGCTCCCAGCGGCTCGGCCCTGACACTGGCGCAGAATATCTGCAACGCGACGGCTAAGCCGTATCCGGATTCGCTGACTTGCGGCAGACATGGCAAGGACGCTCAGAGGCAAAAAGACAAAATCGGCATCCACGCCGTTCGTGCAGGCGATATAACCGGTGTCCACTCTGTAATTTTCAGTACCTTGGGCGAAACGGTTACATTGAACCACACCGCCCACAGCAGGGACACCTTTGCCCGCGGCGCCCTTCGCGCTGCCGCGTGGTTGCTCGACAAAAAACCCGGCCTGTACTCTATGGCCGATGTCCTCGGAATAAAATAGCTTTGTAGCCGATGGCAATTGTAATCAATATCAAGCACTGGAAAGGAACTGAGTTATGAATACGTTTCTTGCATTGATAGCGGTTATTGTTGGGGTTTTACTGTCTCTGGTTGCGTATCGAATCGTGTCGCTCGACAAGTACATTGGCCCCGGCCAGATGGAAGACTGGCACGACAAATACGGCAAGATTTGTAGAATCCTGGGCCCCATTGCAGTGGTTGTCGGCATTGTTCTGCTTTTCTTTTAGACCCTTGGCTATGCTTGTTTAGGGAGGTCGTTAGGCCGCAAGGTCTGGGGTGATACTACTGTCAAGATTTTCTTATGTCTCCGACTGTGATTAAAGTAGAAAACATCAGCAAGTGTTTCGGCAAAGTCCGCGCTGTCCATGAATTGAGTTTTGAGGTCCACGCTGGCTCCTGCTTTGGCTTTCTCGGCCCAAACGGCGCAGGTAAAACCACTATGCTCAAAATGCTCTATGGCAAGTGCACCCGTGATAAAAATAGTGATGGTTTAATTGACGTTTTCGGCTATGACCCGGCACGTGAGGAGCTTGCTATCAAATATCTCTCTGGCGTTGTTCCCCAGGAAAACAATCTCGACGAGGAGCTTAACGTAATCGGCAACCTTATGGTCTATTCGAGGTTTTACGCTCTCGACCGCGTCTCCGCCAGGAGCCGAATCGATTATCTGCTTGGTTTTATGGACCTTTCCGACAAGCTCACTGCCAAAATCAAGGAATTGTCCGGCGGTATGCAGCGTCGCCTCGTTATCGCAAGGGCACTTATGAACAATCCGCAGCTTCTGATTCTCGACGAGCCGACCACCGGCCTCGACCCCCAGGTCCGCCATCTGATATGGGACAAGCTCCGCCAGCTCAAAAAACAGGGCACAACTATCTTGCTCACTACCCACTATATGGAAGAGGCCTTCGCACTGTGCGATATGGTTTTGATTATGAACAAGGGTCAGGCCGTAATGCGCGGCAGCCCCTCGGAGCTGCTCGAACGCAAAGTCGAAAAATACGTCCTCGAGCTTACAGGCAGCCATTCGCTCGAATCCATAGCCGACGGCTCCGTCCTCAATGCCGTTCGTGTTGACCGCACTCAGGAGACGCTCCGGCTGTATAGCGATGATGCCGACCGGTTAAAGCGACTGGCAGGCCAGATTCAGGGCGCTCACTACTACTTGAGACAGGCCAATCTCGAAGACGTTTTCTTAAAGGCAACCGGAAGGCAGCTAAATGAAAGACAGTAAACCATGTCTCTACCCTCCGCTTGCCAGCCGGCTCTATAGCGTCTGGTTTCGGCATATGCGCGTCTATACCAGGCACATTTTCAGCAACGGCCTGCCGCCCTTTCTGGAGCCGCTGCTCTTTTTGGCGGGTATCGGCCTGGGACTCGGCAAATATATCACCCAGTCTATGGAAGGCCTCACCTATATCGAGTTTTTGGGCACGGGCCTGCTCGTAACTACTGCGATGTTCACAGCTTCCTTTGAGTGCACCTTCGGAACCTTCATTCGCCTCGAGTTCGAGAAGGTCTACGACGGTATGCTCGCAGCGCCCTTAACCGCCAACAATCTAATCATCGGCGAAATCATCTGGGCGGGAACCAAGGGACTTTTTTTCTCGTTTGCCGTCCTGTGCATCCTTACTGTCTTCGGCATTGTATCGCTGCCGAGAAGTCTGCTCGCGCCTTGTGTTGGCCTGCTTACGGGATTAATGTTTTCCACTCTGGCGCTTTTGATAACGTCTTTTGTCAGGACTATTAACCATTTCAATTTCTATTTCACGGGTATTATCTCGCCGATGTTCTTTTTCTCAGGCGTTGTTTTCCCTGTCTCCAATCTGCCTGGCTTTATTCGTCCAGTCGCGGAGATTCTGCCCCTGACTCATTCCGTTCGGCTTGTCCGCGCCGTCTGCACAGGGCTTTACCCTCCCCGCCTGTTGCTTGATGTGCTCTATATCGTCGCCTTCATTTTTATTGTCGGTTTCTTTGCGGTAAGACGGCTTAAGAAGCGGCTTGTCTTTTGAAAGGTTTGCTCGGAGCGAATATACGATTAGCCGTCTTACTGGCGACGGCAAAAAGTTGTCGCCCTATCAGAAAGGTATATCTTTTTGTCGCTGACTGTAAAAAAGTATATGTTGAAGCCCGTCGCCTTAATTTTGATTGTTGAATAACAGTTGACGACAGTCCCGTTGGAGCTGTCTCCTACCAGGTCGCCGAGATTATAAGAATATTTCCCGCCGGTAACAGCGCTCATCGAATAGCAGTTGCTTATAATCCCGCAGTTGGACCCTGCCAGCCCGCCCAGCCACATTGAAACCATCCCACCAGTGACTTTTCCTGCTGAATAGCACTCGCTGATGGTGCCCATGTTGCCTCCCACAAGCCCTCCCAGATTGCTTGAATTCGCTCCTCCGGCTATAGAGCACGTCGATAAGCTGTTGAGGATAGTGCCGCGGCAATTGTCTCCCGCTAGTCCTCCGATGCAGTCGGAATCATTACCGCTGCAGATTGTCCCCGTGGTTAGGCAGTTGGTGATAGTACCGCCGTTTTCCCCGGCCAATCCACCAATAAATCGTGAGCCGACCCCACTCTTAATTTTCACGTTCTCCAGGCCGAGGTTTTTTATTGTGCCGTCCCCAATGGTCGCGAACAAACCTAAATGATCGCCTCTATCCCCATTGGTGTCTATGGTCAGGTTCTTGATGTTATGTCCTGCGCCGTCCAGAACACCGGCAAATTCGCCCCCCGCGATTACGGCCTTGCTAAAGACCTTTCTGCCGGGCAGGTCCGGAGCTATGTCGATATCTGCGGTGAGAATAAAGGTTGCATCGTAGTTATTTATATCCGCTGCAAGCTCCAGCAAATCTTCGAAGGTTGCAATTTGGTACGGGTCCTTCTGCCCGCCCGTACCACTGCTGTATTTGCCGTAGACACCGGCCGTAGAGACTGCGAATACACCGAGAATCAGGATTATATTTTGTTGGCGTTTCACTGGATTTTGCATCGCCGTTCCTCTGTAAGTGGTCCTAATACATCCATTTCGGCCGGTTTTGTTGCTGACTGAAATTGTTTTACGACTTAAGACGTGTTTAATAGCTTTTTGGAAGAAATATGGGACTCGAATCACCGAGAAACCAGCTATGTTGCCTTAAACAACCCTCCCTGACGGTTGAATCTACCTCGTCAGATTGGAAAAAACACTTAGGCCGTTGAACAGAGAATGCAGAAATATCGAGCGGAACAGCGACCCGCTCTTCTCATAAGTATAGCCAAGGCACATGGAAAACGCGAACAGGGCGGGCCAGTGCTGAGGGTTTTCATGGAAAATGACCAATATCACGGAAGCGAACAAAATAGCAGGCCAGGGCCTGACAATGAATGACCGCAGCGCCGTCTGAATCATCCCCCGGAATATTATCTCTTCGGCTATCGGCACGGCTGCAATCGAGGTAAAGATAATCAGCACTCTTAACTGCCATTGCGGATACTCGATTATCTGCTTAAGCTCCTCGTGCCTGGGCATCTTAAACTCAGGCCCGATCACTAACGGCCGGTAGCGCGATTAACATATACCGTCTCGTTGAAATCTGCAAATCTGATGCCGAACGTTGTTGGTTCCGACGCGGTATCAGCCGTAATAGCGCCTTTTGACGATAGCTTAAATTTCCCCTTATCCATATCCACCCGTGCCTTGACGGTTGCTGTCCAGCCGCCGGCGTAACAAATAACCGTGCTGCATTTAAACAGACGCCCCGTCCCGTAGGCCTTGAAGATGCCCTGCGGTAGATGGAGCACCTCTTTTTTACTCCAGATTAAATCGACAATCTCATTGCACAGGTTGACATCTGTGTCTATCACCGCAATATCTCCCGAAACAGACAACCTATCGGAGAACTGTTTACTGCTGTGTTTGGCCTTTGCCTTGTTTACGACGAGAATGTCTCTATAGGTCATCATAAGGCGAATCGGGATTGACTTCTTTTTGCCGTTGACTATCGATTCATCGGCATCGCCTGACAGAGTGATGCCGTTGCTCAGCGATAATTGCAGCCGCAGCGGGCAGGCCAGGCCTGTCAGGTTGACTTTTTTTGCTTTTATTGAAAAGAGTTTCCTGCGAAAATCGACTTTCAACGAGGTAATTGCCCCCGGTCCGTCGCGCGGAATCTTAAGCGTGTATTTGAATTTGCCGTTTACGATGCTGGAAGAAACGGTCTCGTAATAAATAGACACATCATCGACAAGCGAAATAATATTGACGTCTATGTGATTTACGTCACTGAAGTAAAAATCCGCCGGTAATTCAAAGCTTCCGGACGCCCGGAAGGAATCCTGACCCTGTGTTTTGCCGGCCCTAACGTTGCACTTGGTAATAATGAAATTATACTTTTTCAGGCCAAGCGAGTGAAACACGCCGGCTGCGATTGAAGTAAAACCTGTATTGGGCATCGGCACATTGCATTGGCCCTCTGCATTGGCTCCCCAGGCGACAATCGAACCGTCTTGTTTCAGACCAAGCGAGTGATACACGCCAGCCGAGATGGCCTTAAAATCAGTATTAGGCTCCGGCACATTGCATTGGCCCTCTGTGTTGACTCCCCATGCCACAATCGAGCCGTCTTGCTTAAGGCCAAGCGAGTAAACCCCGCCGGCTGCGATGGCTACAAAACCCGTGTTGGGCAATGGCACATCGCAGTAACCTTCCCATCCCCATACCACAATCGAGCCGTCGGCCTTCAGACCGAGCGAGTGAACCTGGCCTCCGGCGATGGCCGTAAAATCCGTATTGGGCTCCGGCACATTGCATTGACCGTAATCATTCCTCCCCCAAGCCACAATCGAGCCGTCGGTCTTTAGACCAAGCGAGTGACCATGGCCAGCCGATGTGGCCGTAAAACACGCATTAGGCTCCGGCACATTGCATTGACCTTCATAGTTGCCTCCCCAGGCGACAATCGAACCGTCTTGTTTCAAGCCAAGCGAGTGATACCAGCCGGCCGAGATGGCCTTAAAAGCTGTATTGGGCGAAGGCACATTGCATTCACCGTGACTGTTCTGTCCCCACGCCACAATCGAGCCGTCTTGTTTAAGGCCAACTGAGTGCAAATAGCCGGCTGCGATGGCATTGAAATCCATATTGGGCGACGGCACAATGCATTGGCCAAAGTTAGGGTAGGGCGACGGTCCCGGTTGTTCCTCCGCTCCCCAAGCTACAATTTCTCCGCCGGCATATAACGGTGTGTTCGAAGTAAACGCGGAAATGACCCTGGCATTTATAGTGCAGTTATATTGATAACCGTCGTGCAAATTATCACGGACGACTCCCTCCAGAAATGCTGTATCGCCATCGAAATTTCCCAATAAATAATTGTCATGCCCGCTTACAGGATTGGAGCTGGATAGGTAAAGAGTCCCGAGATTGAACGTTCCTTCGAGTGAACCCCAGTCAAAAGCCAGCGGATAGCCGGGTTTGCTGAATGAAATATCAATGTCTTCCAGGTCTGCGTAGCCGCTGTTGTAGTCAATAGTTAGTTTAAACCTGCCATTGAGCTTCAGATATCCTACTCCATTCCCGCTAATACCTCCGCTTGTTTTGGCCCCTCCTGAAGTAATTTCCAGCGTATATGAAAAAACAGCGCCATCCGAACGTGTCTGTGGGACGATAACGATAAGCGCCATAATCCAAAACAACGTAACCTTTTTCATTAAAGAATCCTTCTATCTCTTCGCTATTGTTTTATGGACTCTCTCGAATACAGGGTATATTATACCATTTTGACGGTGAATCAAAAAATATCTCCTCGCTTGTATCTTCTCCTGGTTAATTTCACTTCTAATGCTCTTCGCCTTCTTTCCGGCTTCGCTTAAAAACTCCGCCGTGACAGGCTTTACCTTTTGCCCTCATACAAAAGACTAATATATATTACTTTTATACCGATATATTGTCAAGGGGAAATTCCGTTGGAATATCGTCAAAAACGCGATAATCAGCGAAAAACTGAAAAGTTCAGTTTTAGTTTTGAACTTTGACCTTTAACCTTTGTGTTTTCGTGCAATCGCAGCGCCCAGAGCAAAAGAATTAGATTTGCCAGCCCAGCGAATCTTCCTATGCCGACCAAGGTGATTGCAGGGCGTTAATGACGCTCAGGGCGTTGAACATTGAATGTAAAAAAATGCAGCGAAACAGCGACCCGCTTTTCTCATAAGTATAGCCAAGGCACATGGAAAACGCGAACAGGGCGGGCCAGTGCTGAGGGTTTGCGTGGAAAATGACAAATATCACAGAGGCGAACACAATAGCAGGCCAGGGCCTGACAATGAATGACCGCAGCGCTGTCTGAATCATCCCCCGAAATATCATCTCTTCAGCTACCGGCACGACTACAATCGAAGTGAGGAAAATCAACGCTCTTAACTGCCATTGTGGATACGCGATTATCTGCTTAAGCTCCTCGTGTCTGGGCATTTCGAATTCAGGACCAACCACAAGTTGCCCGACAAGCGTCGTTACTGCAATGATAGCCAGCACCACCGGCATTATCGCCAGCAGGTTCACAAGGGCCGCCGCAAAGTCACGCCCGATTGTCGCCGGGTTCAGTCCGAATCCCTTTAGCCGGCGGGCAAAGAAAATCTTTGCAAGGACAATACCTGTTATCACCGCCGGTATGGCGCCGATACAGATTATCACGTTGCCGGCAAGGGCGTCCTGCCAGTCCGGCAAAGCTCCTAACATCTTCTCCTTTGTTGTGCCCAGCGCCCAAAATACCACCGACCACACAAAAAGCGGAGCCAGCGCAAGATAAGCCGGCAGGTTGTTACGACGCATCGGCGAATCGACCAGCGACTTTCTGCCCAGAGACGTCCTGAGCAGCCACACCCCGAGCACGAATGGCCCCGTCAGACAGATGAAGGGGTATATAATTCCCACCTTGCTGACAATTTCTGCTATAGCTTCTGCGGGCCGGGAGACGTCCATAATGGTTTTGGCCTTGATGTCTTGAAATTACAGTCGGATTGGATTACATTAACGCAATCCGGCTTGCGAAGTATTGCAAAGCGCTCCTTGCTTTTCAAGGGAAATGGCTATGGACATATTTCGAATCGAAGGTCCCGTTCGGCTCTCCGGCACGGTAGCTGTGAACGGTTCGAAAAACGCATCTTTACCGATTATGGCCGCAGCCGTCCTGGCGCCCGGCGTATCCGTATTAAAAGGGGCCCCTCAGCTTTCGGATATTTTCGTCTTTTCACAGTTGCTCACCGACATCGGTTGCAAGGTCAACAGGCGGCCCGACGGCAGCATCACCATCGATTCGACCATCATAGAAAAACCCGTCGGTGAATACGACATTGTCCGCAGAATGCGGGCAGGTATCTGCATCCTCGGCCCGCTCCTTGCCCGCCGGGGCAAAGCAGAGGTCTCGATGCCCGGCGGCTGCGCTATCGGTTATCGACCTGTCGATATCCATCTTCGAGGGCTAAGCGAGCTGGGTGCACAAATCCGTCTCGAAAACGGTTACATCGTTGCCGACGCCGGTCGTGGCCTGCGAGGCAATGAGATATTCCTCGGCGGCCCGTTCGGCTCGACCGTCCTCGGCACCGCAAATGTCCTTATGGCCGCAACCCTCGCCAAAGGAACCACCGTTATCGAATCCGCCGCCTGCGAGCCGGAAATCACAGACCTTGCACACTGCCTCAATTCGATGGGCGCAAAAATATCCGGCATCGGCTCGCCCCGGCTCGTCATCGAAGGCGTCAACAAGCTCCAGCCGTTTAATTACCGGGTCATCCCCGACCGTATTGAGGCCGGAACGTTTATGGCCGCCGCTGCCATCACAAAGGGATGCCTGCACGTAAATAATTGCCGGCTCGCCGACCTTATGGCCGTAGTTGACAAGCTCCGCAGTATCGGCGTTACCATCGAAGCCGAAAATTCCGGCTGTATCGTCGCCTGCTCCGTCCGGGTTCACTCGGCCGATATAACCACCCAGCCGTATCCCGGCTTCCCCACCGACCTCCAGGCACAATTTATGGCCTTGCTTGCCCTTGCTGAGGGTAACAGCATCATAATAGAAAAAATATTCCCAGACAGGTTTATGCACGTCGCCGAGCTTAGCCGTATGGCGGCGAATCTGCGAAAAGAGGGCTCAGCAGTCATTGTCTCCGGTGTAGGTAAGCTTATAGCCGCCCCAGTAATGGCTTCCGATCTCCGCGCATCGGCCGCGCTTGTTCTGGCTGCGCTGGCCGCCGAGGGCGAGACCGTCATCAACAGAGTTTATCACATCGACCGCGGCTACGAAAAAATCGAGCAGCGCCTCAATCCCGTCGGTGCAAAAATCACTCGCGAAAGCGACTAATCAACAGGTCTTTTCAAATGAAAAGAATTTTGGCCATAGTTGGCAGTCCGCGTAAAGGTGGCAATACCGATATACTCGTCGAAAGAATCGCCGAAGGCGCTCGCGCAAAAGACGCCGAAGTTGACACGATATACTTGGGCGATTTGAACATCAAAGAATGCGACGGCTGTCATTTGTGCTGGCAGGGAAAACAATGCAGTAAGAACGATGATATGCTCGATATCTACCCGAAGATAATTGCCTCCGATGCAATTGTGTTCGGCACCCCCGTTTACTGGTATGGCCCGACCGCTCTGATGAAAGCGTTCATCGACCGCTTCGTTTATTTCAATTGTCCCGAAAACAGGATAAAGATAAAAGGCAGAAAGGCCGTCATCACAATACCGTTTGAAGAGGAGACCATCGAAACGGCCAGGCCCGTTGTCGAGTTTTTTGAAAAAGCACTTAGCTATCTCGAAATGAACCTCGTTGGCCGGCTCATCGTTCCCGGAGTAAGTGCAAAAGGCGATATTCTCAAAAAGCCCGACCGGCTAAAAGATGCGAAGTTATTGGGTGAAAAGCTGGCACATGATTTATAGGCGTTATTTGTCGGCGACGTTTTCGAATGCCGGGTATTGATTATAGATTTCCTCATTCAGGATTTCCGAACTATAAGCAGCATGGTGGACCTGTCTTATGATTCGCCTTACTGATAATATAGTTATCAGCGATAATGATATCGCCTACAGGTTCTCCCGCAGCACCGGGCCCGGCGGACAGAACGTCAATAAGCTAAATACCCGTGTCACACTTCTGTTTAATGTCTCTGCCTCGAAGGGGCTGACCGATGTGCAGAAAAAACGCCTCTCGGCCCGTCTCGCGAACAGGATTTCGAAAGACGGTGTCTTAAAAGTCATCTCTCAGCGTCACAGGACCCAGCAGGCAAATCGCAGGGCCACCCTTAAACGCCTTGCCGAGTTGCTCACCCGCGCACTCAAAGAAAAACCCGTTAGAAAACCGACCGCCGTCCCATACGCCGCAAAACAGAAACGCCTCCTTCGAAAACGCCGCCGCGCCGAACTCAAACGACAGAGAAAATCCGTCACGCTTGACCACGATTAGACACGACTCTGCTTAACCCGCCGTTATTTCTACGTCTATCGTTTTTTCCAGTGTCGTTTCTTCTGCACCTACAAGTTCCGCGCCAAGCCGGAACGCCTCGCTCATCGCCTCGGCATTTCCCGCAATTTTGCCTGCCTCTTCGATTTTGTTGACAAAAAGATTTGCGAAGTATCTCACGTCGAGCACGTCGAACCAGTACTTCATAGTCATCCTGACGCTTTCGAACATCTTCTTACTCTTTGTAGCCCCGACGGCGATGACCATAGCCAGCCGATGTCTCCCCTGCGTCTGCTCAATCGGCCGTTTGAGCACGTACTTCGTCGCCCACAGGCACTGACAGCGGTCGATGAGGATTTTCGCCTGCGCACAGACGCTCATAAAGTATATCGGCGTCGCAAAAATCAGGCGGTCCGCATCGAGCATCTTATTGAGCACCTTTTGAAAATCGTCCTTAATCGCGCACTCGCCCGTCTTGTAGCACGCCCCGCAGGCCGAGCACGGCGCTATCTTGTAATCCCCCAGACGGAGATATTCCGTATTCGCCCCCGTGCTTGCGGTCCCCTCCAATGCACGGCGCAGAAGTATGTCGCTGTTGCTTTGCTCTCTCGGACTGGTTGAAATCCCGATTACCTTCATACTACAGTATGCTGCCCCTGTTCTGCAGGATATTTGGCGGGCCCTGGATGCCTTGAAGCTACTTGCGCCTCTTCGTCTCCAGCATTATTCTCTCGAAGTTCGCATTGACCGAATTCAACTCGTCCTCTAAGGCCGCAACATCCAGCTTCAGGTCGGGGTATTTCTTTGCCATGCTTATCAGCGTCTCGAATTCCTCTCTGGCCCCGCGCAGAATACCAAGTGCCTTAGGTGCCGGCTGTGGATATTGTGCCTGTTTCATCTTCATATCGAGCGACTTTCTTATCCCCTCCAGTTGTCGCCGCACTATATCCATTTCTCTGCGGGCCTTTTCCATACTCTTGTCAACCACCATCTCCGCGTCGCCGGCCTGCAATTGCCCTAAAAGCTCTTCCCGCGAGCTGACTAATCCGTCTGCTATCGTGCTGTCCACCGCCTCTTCCGCGGTCAGCGTCAAAAGCGACCCCTTTGTGCTCCACGTCCGCACCAATTGCTGGTCGGTGGTCTTGTTCGTCGGCTCTATAAACAGTCTCTTTTCGGACTGCTTTACCTCAATTACCTCGATGTCGTTGTCAACCATTGCCCTCGCTAACAATCCCGGCCGGTCGTTCTGCTGCGCCAGCGAGGCAAGGTATGCCCGCCAGAGCGAGCTGAATTTCTCGTCAATCACATCGGTGTAACTCTTGTCTTTGTTTTCTTCCTTGCTTTTTGTCAGAGACACTAAACTTGCGGCGCCGATGACCGTATTCTTCGCCATATAAATCTTGTCGCACGCAAGAGCGACCGCCGCTCCCGCCGATATTGCGCCGCCATATTGGCCGCCCCTGACAAACGCAATCACATTGCAATAGTCTGTCGTCTTTGTTATCGCCGCGCACATCCGCTGGGCCATATCAATCCGTCCGCCAGGCGTATCCATTTCAATCAGTATAAAAAGCGGTCCGCTGTCGGCTGCCGCCGCTAAGGCCTTCTCGAAGGCGTCCGTCTCAATCTCTAACATAATCGCTTCTTCAACCGGCAGCACCACTACCTTGTTGTTTCTTCCTGACTCATCACGCGTGATTTCCCACTCGGCCGGATTAAGCTCCATAACCCCCTTTTCCTGGGTATGCACGTTTGTCCGTCCGTCTTCGGCCTGGCTCATTGCATATCCGTGCAGCTTCGCACCCGTCTGGCGATTGGTGAACGTATCGCCAAAACATACCCCGCCGAGGGCCAAAACCAGCGCCAGCACCGAGATTTTCACACCCTCTAATGCCTTTTTTCTCATCGTGACCTCTAACATAGCCAAATCCGCCTTCTCTTATTATACTCTACGGCAAAAGAGTTGATACATCGATTCACCTGTTTTTTTCGGATGTCCCTTATGGCTGTTCGGTTTATCATCGGCAGAAGCGGCACGGGTAAAACGCACTATTGCGTAAATGCAATAGTCGATGCTCTCCTCCAGTCGGACAGCCGGCCGCTGATTTATCTCGTCCCCGAACAGGCCACCTACCAGGCCCAGCGCTCCATTCTCAGCGACCGCCGAATTACCGGCTATAACCGCCTCCACGTCCTGTCCTTCGACCGCCTCGTGTATCTCGCCCTTGGTAAGAATTCCGCCAGGCCCTTCATCTCCCGGCTCGGCCGTAATATGGTCATCCAGAGAATCCTCCGCGATTGCTCCACTAGGCTAAAGGTCTTCTCCGGTTCCGCTCGCCTGCCGGGCCTCGGCCTGCGACTCGCCGAGACCATCACCCGGCTTCAACAATATGCCAACACCCCGGAAGACCTCGAAAACCTCGTCCAAAAGCTTCAAAAAACCAAAACCGACAACCTCACCGCCGCCAAGTTCGCCGATATCGCCGTTGTTTTCGGTGAGTACCAGAAGTTCATCGAGGGCAGGTTCCTCGACCCCGATATGCAACTGGTTTCCGCCTGCAGGGCACTTCACAAGGCGCCTTTTCTGAAAGGTGCTCGGCTGTGGGTCGATGGCTTCGCCGGCTTCACCTCTGCTGAACTTGCGCTATTGACCGGGCTGTTAAAAACCGTCAACGACGCCCGAATTGCCCTCTGCCTCGACTCCGCTGCAATTGACCTTGCTAATCCCGATAAGGCCCGAATTGACCCCGCCGACTTGTTCAGCCCCACCGGCCAGACCTATGCCGACCTCGTTGAGGGTATAAAAAAATGCCGGCTTAAACTCGAAAATCCTTTGATTCTCGACAAGCCGCAACGCTTCTCTGCCAGCCCTCCGCTTGCCCACCTCGAACGCACCGTATTTACACCTGCCCTGCCTAAGATGGCCGCCGAGGATAAAATCCGTATCGTCTCGGCACCGAACGCCCGCGCCGAAGTCCGCTTCGTCGCCTCGCAAATCGCCAAACTCGTAAGAGACGCCGGCTGCAGATACCGCGACATCGCCGTAATTGCCTCCGACATCGACCGCTACGCTCATTACATCAAGGCCTCGTTCGAAGATTACAAAATCCCCGTTTTTATCGACAGGCGCCGGCCGTTGAATCAGCACCCCGTTATCGAATTGCTTTGTTCCGCCCTCGCCGCCGTGACGAATGATTTCTCACCCGCCGACGTGTTCGCGTATCTCAAGTCGGACCTGCTCGATATCGAGCGAGGCGAGGTTGACATTCTGGAAAATTATTGCATCGCCTTCGGAATAACTGCCTCCGACTGGACCGCAGCAGCACCCTGGCAATACGCAGCCGAAAAGGCCGAGCGTTTTCACGAGCAGCAGGTTGACCATATCCGCCGAAAAGCAATCGCACCGTTGGTGCGATTGAAAAAACATCTTGCCGACGCCGCCGACACAAATGGCCTGATGACTGCCGGGCAGTTCAAAGGTGTCGTTTTCGATTTTCTCGAAACCATCGATATTCACAAACGCATCTCGGCTTGGGTCAAAAATGCCCTCAACCGGGCCGATTACGCAACTGCCGACGAGCACTGCCAGCTTTATAAGTACCTATTTGATGTCTTTGACGAGCTGACCGAGGCCTTCATCGATTGTCCCCTTGGCTGTGAGGATTTCTTTGCTATTATCCGTTCCGCGTTTTCGCAGATAACCCTCGCCTTCATACCTCCCAATCTCGACCAGGTCCTCGTCGGCTCAATCGAGCGGAGCCGTCATCCCGATTTGAAGGCCGTCTTCCTGATTGGCGCGACCGAAAGGCAGTTTCCCACGCCCGTTGTTTTCGACAGCATCCTCACAGAAGACGACCGCCTCGTTGCTCAGTCCTCAGGCCTCGACCTGCCACCCGGCATCCGGCAGGAGCTGGCTAATCGGGCATATCTTGCCTACATCGCCTTTACCCGGCCATCCGAATTTTTATGCATCACCTGGCCCGCCGTTGACAATAAGGCAAGTGCCGTTGTCCGTTCGCCCTTTGTCGATAACCTTTGCGAGCTTTTTGAAGACCTCAAACCCGAGACACCGGCCCCGGAGCCATCCGAAATCGAAGAAGTCTCCAGCGAGTATGAGCTTGAGGACCTGCTCTGCTGCCGACTCGGTAAACAATCACCTTCCGATGACCCCCGGCTTGCGGCTATTCTGAGTGATATGCAAAACGACGACCAGCTTGCAGAGCTTGGTTCGAGAGTAAATCGTGCAATCGGCTATGAAAACAATGCCTGTCTTGATGACAGCGTTGTGAATGCTCTTTTTGGCGGACAATTGACCAGTTCTGCCTCTCGCCTGAGTACCTTCGCCGCCTGTCCTTACAAACACTTTGCCCGGCACGTCCTCGAACTAAAAAAGCGAGACGAGTTCAAGCTTGAACCGCTCGACGTAGGCGAGTTCTACCATCAGGCGCTCGACCGGTTCCTCAAAAGGGCGGTCAAAGAGAAAATTGACTTTGAAAAAGTCACCCCCTCCGAATTGACTAAAGTCCTTGACGAGGAGATTGATAATTTATGCCGGGACGACTCTTTTATTTCCAAATTCACCGCGCATAGCCCACACAATGCCTTTTTACTCAGCTCCGCACGCCAGTACCTGCACGATTGTGTCGTCGCCGTATCACGGATGATTTCCGCTGGCTGCTTCCGCCCCGTTCTCTCTGAAATTTCGTTCGGCCAGCCGAAATCCGGGGGCGAAACCATCGGCGAATTCAAAATCGCTATTAGCGCCGGCAGGCAGCTTTCACTCAATGGCAGAATCGACCGGCTCGATATTGCACAGATCTCAGGCCGAAAGGTCGCTCTGGTCTTCGACTATAAAAAGGGTTCCAAAAGTTCATTTAGCTGGTCGGAATTCTTCTATGGCCTCGACATCCAGCTTGCTGTCTATATGCTCACCGTCCGTAACGCCGTTCGGAGCATCGCCGACGATATCGCCGGTGCGTTTTATATCCCCATCGAAGCCGCTCCGAAACAGACCTCACTCGCAGAAATTGACACCGCTGGAACGAAGTTTGCCCATAAAGCAGGCGGCATATTCAATGGCGAGTATGCTTCTTTGCTCGACCCCACCGCCTCGAAAGACAGCCGTTTCTACAACTTTTATATTAAAAAAGACGGCGACCCTTACGGAAAGTACAATATGCTCGGTGCGCTTTACCCCGCTGATTTCGATGCGTTTCTGAAATTCTGCTCCCGTAAGATAGCCGACCTCGCCGAACAAATCGCATCCGGAAAAATCGCCGTCGCCCCGTATCGCCTCGGAACAATATCGCCCTGCAGTTGGTGCGACTATAAACCCGTTTGCCGGTTCGACTGGCGCATAAATGACTACAATCTGCTCAGCCGTGTCGACAAGCAGCAGGTCCTTGAACAAATAAAGAATATCGATGGCTCAAAAAAAGATTAACTGGACTACCCAGCAAAGCCGTGCCATTGCCGAGCACGCTCGCGACGTCTTCGTCTCTGCCTCCGCTGGCACCGGCAAGACCGCCGTTATGTCCGCCGGCTGCGTCGATGCTGTGAAAAATATCTCCGCCTGCCCCGACGTCTGGAGCGTTCTCGTCGTAACGTTTACCGATATGGCCGCAGAGCAGATGCGCTCCCGCATTGCCGTGCAGTTGAACCTGGCCGTTTCAGCTACAAAAGACCCAGACATTCGCCGGCACCTCCGCCGCCAGCTCGTCCTCCTCGGCGCCGCCGATATCAGCACAATTCACTCATTCTGCAAACGGCTGATAACCGAGCATTTCTACGAGCTTGGTCTCGACCCAACCTTCGGCATAATCGACGCCGACGAGGCAAAGCTGCTAAAAGCCGAAACACTCGAAAAGACAATCGACTGGGCCTGGAAGCAGCCCAATCTTGCCGATGGCCTTCGACAGCTTCTCGCCCGGAGAGACCTCCGGCTGACCGATGGCTTCCCCGCCGTAATTATTGAGATAAGCGATTTTCTCGACACAGTTGTCTCTCGCCCCGACTGGCTCGCCCGCGCAAAGTTTTTCGCTGAAGCAACGGACCCCTTCGCAACCGACCTCGCCGAAGGCCAGAGAAAAATCATCACAGAACACCTGCAAAACGCCTTTGGCCGACTCGATTTTGCCCTGAAAATCTACCGGGCCAACAACCCGGCCGGCGAATGGTCGCAAAAATGCGAACGCGACTACATCGCACCTGTCAGGCAGTTCCTCGAATGGTTCGAAGCAGGCCGATGGGACACCGCCGAATCGGCTATAATTGGATTTCAAAAGCCCACGGTCTTCTCCCCTAAAGACCTCCCGCCTGCCCTTGGTGACTTGATTGGGAAAATGGTCAGAACCGCCCTCGACACGGTCAAAGGCCTTAAAGACCTGGCGATTTTGAATCCCGACTACCTGAGCAAATTCGCAGGTGCCGTTGGCTCCCAGACATTGGTTCTTATCGAGCTGGTAAAGCAGTTTGACCTCTTTTACACAAAAGCCAAAAAGGCAATCAACTGTCTCGATTTCGCCGACCTCGAACATCACGCCCTGCGACTTTTGACTTCTGAAGTATTGGCCGAAGGCAAAATCAAACCTTCGCAGGTTGCTGGCTCGTTGCGGCAAAAATACAAATATGTGTTCGTCGATGAGTGCCAGGACATTAACTCCGTTCAGCAGGCAATACTCGATATGGTCGGCTCTCCCGGTAACGTCTTCGCCGTCGGCGACCCAAAGCAGAGCATCTACCAGTGGCGAGGCGCCAGACCCGAAATCTTTCTCGAACGTCTAAAACTCGCATCGACCGAACCGAAGGCCGCCGGGCACGGTCTCCGCGTGGACCTCAACGTCAATTTCCGTTCCGGCAGGCCAATCCTCGATTTCGTCAATGCAGTTTTTAGCCGGATAATGACCGCCTCATTTGCCAATATCGATTACGATGCCTCGGCCCGGCTCCAGCCGGCCCCGCAAGCCAGGGATGAAGAGCTGGCCGCTCCTGCTGTTGAGCTGCATATACTCGACAAGTCACAGTCCGACGAAGGGGAGGCAGAGTATACCAACAGACAATTGCAGGCCGTTATGATAGCCGACCGTATTAAGCAGCTCGTCGGCGCCGACGCAGAAAAGTCCGCTATGCAAATCTTAGACAGGCAGACCGGCGCCTCCCGCCCCGTTGAATACCGTGACATCGTAATCCTGATGCGCTCACTGGCAAATAAATCCGATTTCGTCGAGCTTCTTCGCCTAAGCGGCGTTCCCGTAAGCTGCGAAGCGACAGCCGGCTATTTCGAAGCAACAGAAATTACCGATATGCTGTCTCTATTGAAAGTTCTCGACAACCCGCGGCGCGACATACCCCTCGCCGCAGTCCTGCGAAGCCCGCTTTTCAATCTCACCGACACCGACCTTGCAAAGATTCGCCTCCATGGAAAAGCCGACGACAACAAGCTTGACTTTTATGATTGTGTCATCGCCTGCTCGAAGTCCGCCGAACTTGGCCTTACCGATAAGCTCTCAAAGGCCCTCGCCAAAATTGACCACTGGCGCACCCTCGCCCGTCGTGGTCGGCTCGCCGAGCTGATTTGGCAAATCTATCGTCAATCCGGCCTGTTCTCGTTCGTCTGCGCACTGCCCGATGGCCGGGCACGAAAGGCAAACCTGCTGAAGCTGCACGATAGGGCCGTCCAGTTCGAGGGTTTTGCAGGCACTTCCGGTGTCCCCTCGCTTACCCGCTTCATCGATTTTATCGAGAAACTTCTGGCAGCTGGCGAGGACTGGTCGCCCGCGGAGCCCGAAGCCGCCGCCCCGAATGCCGTCCGGGTCCTCAGCGTCCACAAAAGCAAGGGCCTCGAATTCCCCGTCGTTTTCGTCGCCGACCTCGACAGCCGGTTCAGCAAAAAAGATTCCAAACTTGATTGCCTTATGGATGAACGCTTCACGCTCGGCCTGCGCATAATCGATACCGACACCAACACCCGCCTTGACTCACTCGGCTATCAGGTAACAGAACACAACAACCGGCGTAAATCGCTTGCCGAAGAGATGCGAATCCTCTACGTCGCAATGACAAGGGCGATGGACCGCCTTGTATTGGTGGGCTGCAAAGACAGCAGTAATTGCCGCAGCATTCTCACCGCCGCATCGTTCTTCGAAAACCAGCCAATCCCTCAATGGTATCTCGAATCCTGCCAAAGTCACCTCGACTGGATTTTGTCCGCATTGACTAAGGCCCCACTTCTGCACAAGACCTTTGAAACCGGTTTGGCGACTCCGAACGTCCAGGATAATGTGTTTACTGTCCGGCTTTACGACCAGCCGGAGCTTGCTCGCCTGGTCGCTCTTGTACAAAACGCAAAACACACCAGAACCACCAGACGAAGTACGAAGTCCGCAAAACGCAGCACACAGGACCTGGCACTGCTAAAACAGCGACTCAGTTGGCGATACCAATTCGGCGACGCGCCGCTGCTGCCGGCAAAAAGGACCGTAACGCAGTGGACCCACCGCAATGACGAATTTGTAAGAATTGATTATTCGACCGCCCTGAGCAAAAAACCTGCCGTTGTTCTCGCCGCACCGCAGACCGGCGACGTTGACAGAAGAGCCATCGGCACGGCAACGCACCTGGTCATATCGCGAATCGACCTTTCAAAACCCGTAACGCCCCAGGCCGTCCGCAGTCTCACTAACACTCTCGTAGCAGATGGTGCAATCACTCAGCCCATTGCGTTACAGATAGATGCCGAATCGATAGTCGGGTTTTTCGATACTGAGCTTGGCCGGATGGCTCTCGACAGAAATTACTCCGTCCAGCGGGAATGGCCGTTTACCTTTGCTGTTCCCGCTTCGCAGTGGAAAGAAAATGACCTTGAGCAGCCACGGCACGTAATACAGGACTCGATTATCGTTCAGGGAATAATTGATTTGCTGATTGAAACGCCGAATGGACTTCTGGTCGTTGACTTCAAAACCGACGATGTATCTGCCGAAGAGGTTGCCCGCCGAGCGGATTTGTATCGCACCCAGCTTGACCTTTACGCTCAGGCCGCAGAAGCTATCACCGGCCGAAAAATCCTGGCCAAATGGCTCTACTTCCTAAGCCCGCACAAGGCCGTTGAAGTTTGAGGAGTATCGAGAAACGTTTTCAAAAGCTGGTTTGGTGTCAGTGACCGGGTCTTTTACGAATAGTGAAAAGCACACCCAGACCTAAAATTACTATCGTCGCGGGTTCCGGAATCACCCACGTCGGGTCGTATTCCCCAATCAATAGCTCCCTCTCAGGTGCCATTACTTGCAGCCAGTCTAAAAACGGCTCATAATGCCTCTCTTTGGCCACGCCGTCCAGAGAACCCATAATGCTCGTCGGGTCTTCAATCGGGTCGTTAGGGTCCTTCGCACCGCCTTTGTATTCGTCGAACAAACTGAACATATGCCCGACTTCGTGCGCCGCCGCCGCTCCGTTGTATTCGCTGCCCCAGTCGCTCGTCGTGTACCAGCTCAGCATATTTCCCCTGCCGATGCCGTCTGTAACGTGCACCGCGTGATGCACCGATGCCAGCGGGTCCTCAGGGAAAACCACGTCGAAGTTAACGTGATAGTGATATGGATCGCTCACCTCGCCCCACGCATCGATGATATCGAACTGCCGGTTCCACATATCCTCTATACCGTTTTCCCAAACGGTTAGCAGTTCCGCCCCCGGCTCATCTCCCTCCAGCCCTATCCGGATTTCCACGCCCACCTCGAGGTCGCTAAAGCCAATATCGAAGGAATACGTCCACCCGTAAGGCGGGCTGGATAACCACCCCTCTACCGTTTGAACCGATATGTCGGAAATAGGAGCAGCGCCGACGAAACTTGCGCCTGCGGCAATCAGCGCGATTATGAATACGAATCGGCTCACTGTGAAATGCCTGTTTATTACACCCGTCCCCATATTTACTCCACCGCTTGAGTAGCGGCGAACCGCCCTGCCTCCGTTAACAAACTCAATAACCATAATAACCCTTTTGGCCCGAAAAGTCAAGAGAAAAAGGGGTCAGGAGTCTTTTTCCGGCTCGTAGACCCCCGGCGGGGATTATACTTGCGTGCCTGACGCCGGCTCTTATAATAATCGTTTTGTAAATCCCACAGCCCGGTAATATATAGACGGAGAAGTAATAAAAATGGCTGAAGCACCGAAGGCAAATGCAGTGGTAGGACAGTCCGGCGGCCCCACCGGCGTTATAAACGCCTCTCTGGTCGGCGTCATCGAAGAAGTCTGTAAACATCCCGAAATAGAGAATCTCTACGGGGCAATCCACGCCGTCGAGGGAATAGTCAAAGAGAACTTTATTGACCTCACGAAAATATCCATCCACGACGCAGCCGGTATCGGGGGCTGCTCCTCCGCTGCCCTCGGCTCCAGCCGGGACAAACCTGACCAGGAGTACTGCCGGAAAATCTTCGACGTCTTCAAAAAACGAAACGTGCGATACTTCTATTACATCGGCGGCAACGACTCCGCAAATACCGCTCACATCATCAACCTTATGGCTGCCGAGGTCGGCTATGAAATGCGCGCCTTTCACATCCCAAAAACTATCGATAATGACTTGCTCGTCACCGACCACTGCCCCGGCTACGGCACCGCCGCAAAGTTCGTCGCCTGCGCCCTTATGGGTGACGACCTCGACAACCGCGCTCTGCCCGGCGTAAAAGTCGATGTGCTTATGGGCAGACACGCCGGCTTCCTCGCCGCCGCCTCAATGCTCGGAAAACAGCACGATGACGACGGCCCGCACCTCATCTATTTCCCTGAAAAGCCGGTCTCCATGGACAAGTTTCTCGCCGACGTCGATGCCGTCTATGAAAAGTTTGGCCGGTGTGTCATCGCCGTCAGTGAAGGAATATGCGATACCGATGGCGTCCTCTGGGCGAAGAAAATAGCTGATGCTGACGAAAAAGACGCCCATGGAAATGTGCAGCTTTCCGGCACAGGCGCTCTCGCCGATTTCCTCGCACACCAGCTCAAAGGACATCTCAAAATAAAACGTGTCCGTGCCGATACCTTCGGCTATCTCCAGCGAAGCTTCGTCGGCTTTCAGTCACCCGTTGATGTCGAAGAAGCCACTAAATGCGGGCAGGAAGCGGTAAAGTTCTCGATGAGAGAGCAAAGCGGCTCCGTCGCTATTAAGCGGCTCGCTAACGGCCCCGATTACGCCGTCGATTATATTTGCACCGAGCTTCGAAACGTCGCCGAAAAAAGTAAATCAATGCCTGACGAGTTCATTAACGCCCAGGAGAATTTCGTGACTGATGCGTTTGTTGAATATGCGTCGCCGCTGACCGGTCCGCTGCCTAAGACTTACTTCCTCGGCTCGTATCCAAGAGTATAATTACAAATCGACTGGCTTTATGACCAAGACAAAAATTGTCGTCACGCTTGGACCGGCGTGCACGGACGCCGAAACTATGCGGGCTATGCTCGAAGGGGGTGTCAGTGTATTTCGTCTCAATTTCTCCCACGGCACGCTCGCTCAGCACGCCAAATTGCTCAATACCCTCAGCTCCGTCCGTTCCGGACACGAACATTCTACCGCAGTTATGGGCGACCTCTGCGGGCCTAAAGTAAGAATAGGCCGGATTGAGCCGGAAGGCGAAATACTCAATCCCGGCGACGAAGTTGCCATCGTACCCGGCGACGAAACAGGCAGCGCCCACGAATTCTGCACAAATTACCCCGGCTTAATCACCGAGGTTGCCGTTGGCCACCGCATCTTCATAGACGATGGTCGCATTTCCCTGCAGGCAACTCAGCGAAGCGACAGCCGCCTGTTATGCAAAGTCATCGATGGCGGCCCTGTCTTCAGCCACAAGGGAATAAACCTCCCCGATACCGACGTCAGTGTTGCCGCTATCACCGAACGCGACTGGACCTGTGTTGACTGGGCGGTCAAAAACAACCTCGACTTTCTCGCGATGAGCTTTGTCCGCACTGCCGATGAAGTCGCCGAGCTGAAAAACTATCTCGAAAAAGCCGGCTCATCTATCAGGGTGGTATCGAAAATTGAAAAACCCCAGGCCGTCAGGAATCTCGACCATATTGTAGCGGTCAGTGACGGCGTTCTTATAGCTCGCGGCGACCTCGGCGTCGAAATGGATTTGGCCGAGGTCCCCTTGATTCAAAAACGCACCACCGATATGTGCAGGCAAATGGGTAAGCCCGTGATTGTGGCGACCCAAATGCTCCAGAGTATGATAGATAACCCCGTGGCCACACGCGCGGAGGTATCGGACGTCGCTAACGCGATAATGGATTATTGCGACGCCGTTATGCTCTCCGGCGAAACCGCCGTAGGAAAGTATCCCCTCGAAGCGGTGAAAACCATCGGCCGAATCGCCCGCACTACAGAGACCTGGCTCGACAGTCACGCCAATAAGCATCCGAGAACGACAACAACGGACGACCTGAGGGTAACCGAGTCAATAGCTCGAAGCGTCGGCTACGTGGTCGACGATATCAGCCCGGCCCTCGTTGTCGTCTGGTCCGAACACGGCGAGTCCGCCCGGCTCCTGAGCAAAGCCAGAATTGATGTTCCAATACTGGCACTAAGCTCTGATGTGAAAAGATGCCGGCAGATGTGCCTCGATTACGGCGTGTTGCCTTATTGCCTGCCGATACCTCCGACGGTTGATGAATTCGTAAAAATTGCGGATGAACTCTTGGTCTCTCGTCAACTGGCAAAATCAGGCGACAAGGTCGTCCTCGTTGCCGGCCAGCCGCTTGGCCGGCCGGGAAAAACTAATACCATCGTTGTCCACGTCGTTGCAGGACCACAACCTGCCCCCTGACGTGGCTATTCAAATGTGATTTTGTCTGGAGTCTTGGATATGAGCCAACTGGATTTTCGCATTCCAAAGCTGGGTCCGGCGACGATTGACTCTCCTATTAAATTCTCAAAGGTCCGCGGTAACCGCATCGCTAACTATGTCGGCGATGACGAGTGCCTGATATATACGATTGATACCTCCGCCAATTCACCCCCGCACAAGCCGGATGAAACCGAGCTGATGGAAAAGGCAGGCCCCAGAGAAAAAGTCTTCTTCAACTCCTCCGATGTCCACGCCGCCGTCGTTACTTGCGGCGGACTGTGCCCCGGCCTAAACGATGTCATACGCGCTATCGTAATGTGCCTCTGGTACCGTTACGGCGTTCGAAAAATAAGCGGCGTCCGATACGGCTACCGGGGCCTGATTCAGAGTTTCGGATACAATATGCTACCCTTAACGCCGGACGTCGTCGTCGATATCCACCGCGACGGAGGAACTATACTCGGCTCGTCCCGCGGTTATGGCAACGAGGCCTCAGAGATAGCCGATACCCTCCAGCGACTCGGAATCAATATGCTCTTTGTCATCGGCGGTGACGGCACTCAGACCGGCGCACTGGGAATATCGCAGGAAGTAAATAATCGCGGGCTTAAAATCGCAATTGTCGGCGTCCCGAAAACCATCGATAACGACCTCAGCTTCGTTCAGGTCTCGTTTGGATTCGACACCGCCGTGGCGAAGGCCGTCGACGCCATCGCCGCAGCACACGCCGAGGCGCATGGCGCACCAAATGGGATTGGTCTTGTCAAAGTTATGGGCAGACAATCCGGGTTCATCGCCGCCGAAACCGCTCTGGCGCTAAACGATGTCAATTTCGTCCTTGTCCCCGAAGTGCCTTTTGAACTCACTGGTGACAATGGCTTGCTTACCCATCTCGAGACTCGGCTAAAAAACCGTGGCCATGCTGTGATACTCACAGCCGAAGGCGCGGGACAAAACCTTCTTCAAAAATCAGGCGACGTCGATGCCTCCGGAAACGAAGCGCTTTCCGATATCGGCTTGTACCTCAAGCGCGAAATTAATGACTACTTCAAAAAGAAAAACATTGAAATAAGCTTGAAATATATCGACCCCAGTTACATAATACGTGCCGCGCCTGCGAATACGACCGATTCGGTCTATTGCGAGCGACTCGGTTCGAATGCAGTACACGCGGCAATGTCGGGCAGGACCGAAGTACTTATCGGACTTATGCACGATGAATATGTGCATATACCGATTCGCCTTGCCGTGTCCCGGCGAAACTGCATTGACCCCGAAGGGGCCCTCTGGCGCGATGTGCTTGACGCGACGGGTCAGCCGTTGATTATGACAAACTGAAACTGTTTGAAATGCCCGGCTTTGTAAAAGCCGAAAACGAGTTTTTAGGAGGGGACAAGGCCTGTTCTGCTTTATCAGAGCAGGCCTGCTCTTTTTGAACTACCTTCACCACTGGGGCGCCTGTCTCGATGGTGCGCCGGGCAGAGGTCGGACAAAGACGCTGCCGAGGTAGCAGAAAACCGAAAAAACAAAAAAACTCTTGAACAAATCAGAATTATTCCTATATAATAAAGAGTGGCAAATAAAGATGTGTGTCTGGAAACCGTGGTTTGGGCTGAGAAATAAGGTTTCCCGCAAAGAATCGGTCGTTATACTGCCTTGTCAAAGGTATTTGCAATGCAGAGTAAAATTCTGAACAAAAAAGCTGCCCTAGAGTCTTTCCGGGCCGAATGCAGACAACGCAATATCAGCATCACCCCCCAGCGTGTTGCGATTTACTCTGCCCTGATGGGCTCAACGGAACACCCGAGTGCTGAGGATATCTATAATCGTGTAAAGTCGGACTTCCCCGACATTTCAGTTGATACGGTATATCGAACGCTTTCCACGTTTTCACAGATGGGACTGGTTAATGTCGTGGAAGGATACGGCGAGCCTAAAAGGTACGACCCCGATATTGAGCCGCACCATCATTTCAGATGCAACCGGTGCAACAGGATAGTGGACTTTCAGGATACAGGATTTGACAAACTGAAAGTGCCGGCTATAATAAGACGCAAGTTCAGTGTTTCCGGTATCAGGGTCGTTGTGGAAGGGTTGTGCGACAAGTGCCGCCGGAAGAAGAGATAAATTTTTTTGAGAGGGAATAAGAATTATTCTTATCTAAGAAATAATCGTGGACACCGAATCGGGTTTGGTGCTCCATTAAACTCGAATTGGAAAACTTTAAGCGAAAGGAACTTAAAATGGCAAGGGTTGCAAGAGAAATGGTTAAAAAGGCCGGGGTAAACCTGGACGAACTGATTGAGCTGCTTGTAAAAAACGCCGCCGCAGAGCTGACAACATATTATTACTACACAATTCTGCGAGTCAATCTCATAGGACTCGAAGGCGAAGGGCTAAAGCAAATCGCCGAGACCGCACGCATCGAGGACCGCAATCACTTCGAGGCCCTGGTCCCGAGAATCTATGAGTTGGGAGGCGAGCTGCCGGATGATATGCGCACTTTTCACGATATGTCCGCCTGTCCGCCGGCTTCCCTGCCGAAGGACCCAACCGACGTTAAGGCGATGTTAAAGGTATTGGTCGAGGCCGAGCGATGTGCCGTCAGGGGATATACCAATATCTGCAATATCACCGCCGGTAAGGACCACCGCACCTACGCACTGGCTCAGGCCATTCTCAACGAAGAAATCGAGCACGAATCCTGGTTTTCGGAGTTTTTGGGTGAAGGCCCATCGGGCCACTTCCTCAGACAGGGCGAAAGTTCTCCGTTTGTAGGCCCGTTTATGAGATGATGTGCAAGCACTGTCAGCAGGACCCTCGCCGCCCGGAGGGTCTTGCTGCCTGCCCCTCCATGCCCATAGACTTGGGCCTTCGACCGCTTGACCACCGCAAAAGCTGACCGCCGCAAAGGTCGTTGAACGCCGAATCTCCCCTGTTAAGACATGCAAATTAAACAAACGTATTAAACGTTTGTATTAAACATTTGTTCAGCAGAAGCGCGCAAGTCGAAAACCCTTAGAAGCCGACTTTTTTAAAAAATTTTTTACTCCTTTACTTACCAGCACTTAAGCTCATTTTGGCCCTTCGATTTATATCAGGAAATCCCTTAGTTTTCGACAAAAGCGCGCAAGTTCGCGCCATAGGGTAGAGGGGCAACTTATGGTTTTGCACCCTATGCAGTATTTAGCCCCCGGATTTATCCGGGGGTTGGTTAGTCAATTTAGCCCCCCAATTTATTGGGGGGTTGATTCCCGCCTTCGGCGGAATCGCCCCACGGGGACGGAGTATGGCTATTCGTTTCAAAGTTCAATTCCCTAGCTGGCTTAATCGGCTGGTCCTGTTTGCACTCACTCTTTATCATTCTATTCGTCTTCGCTGCCCCGTCCGCATCATCCCGCTCACAAAGGGCAAATTCGCCATCGTTGACCCCGACGATTATCCTTCTTTAAGCCAATACAACTGGCACGTCGTCACGCACGATGGCTATTACTACGCCGCTCGTCGCGCCCGCGTCAGCGAGTGCCGTTCCCGCGGCACGGTCTTTATGAATCGCGAAGTCCTCAAAGCCCCGCCCAACCTCCTCGCCGACCACAGAAACCACCACACCCTCGACAACCGCAAATCCAATCTTCGCCCCGCAACCTACGTCGAAAATGGCCGAAACCGAAGAAAGGTAAAAACGCGCAGCAAATCCTCCAAATACAAAGGCGTCACCTTCCACAAATCTAAAAAACGCTGGCGGGCCGTTATCAGCTACCAGGGCCGCTCTATTCAACTCGGCGAATTCAAAACCGAACTCGAAGCCGCTCACGTTTATGATAAGGCCGCTATAAAGTATTTTGGCGAGTTCGCCTGCTTGAACTTCCCTAAAGATGCTCCTGAGTCCTGAGCAAGCGTAGCGCGTCGATGGGCTTGCTTGAATTTTCCTAAGCGCGGCGAAGGTCCTCGGGTGTAACTCCTTTGCCTGCCCCAGCATGCCGTAGGCCGGGGCGTTCTGTCGAAAAGCTTGTGTGAATTTTCAGAAAGTCAGAAAGATTGATATTAGGGCGATTGTATTTTGATGTTCGTGGAGTATAATGCGTAAATAAGATAACAGGACCATCTTATTTACGTAAAGGATTTCAGGGATGATACGCTTCTACGAGAAGGGTATTGATGTAATTAAAAATGCTTTTATTGGGGCAAATAAAGGCATCATTTGCACGCCTTATTATACGGAGCGAGGACTCACGCTATTAGACCCATTTTTCAATGTAGCAGAGGAGGTTGAATTTTGGACGCGATTCAGCCCTCTTGACTGGCGAGCAGGTGTGGCCGATATGGCGGCATTGAAACGCAGAGTTCAAACTGTTATGGAGCGTAATAAAAAATTTACACTCTACGTCTCGGATGACTTACACGCAAAAATATACTCGTTTTCCAACAATAAGGTGATAATAGGGTCTGCGAATCTTACATGGCCAGCCATGACAACTAATATAGAGATAATCTGTGAGTTGTCAAAGGACGATGCGACCTATTTTTTGCCCTCTTTGTCAACCTTCGTTGCTCGATTGACACCTGTACCAATAGATGTTTTTATTGATTATGTTACCGTTTCGGCGGATGCCATAAGCAAACCATCCGAAGGTCCAGCAGAAGAAGACGAAGACATGAACGCTGCGATTGCCCTCGCAGAGGATACACTCAGGAAATCTCTCGTTCCAAAAGCCCCCAAGGCCCCGTCTATCCCTCCGTTGGAAATCGAAGATTTCTTTAAATATTGTCGCAGGGAAAAG
>Ga0315544_1000038_pt1 | contig 115741 bp, 108 predicted proteins | sample SalMarSW160130MG_2_FD_202543 | JGI IMG/M metagenome (GOLD analysis project Ga0315544, IMG submission 202543) | Salt marsh sediment microbial communities from the Plum Island Ecosystem LTER, Massachusetts, United States - Salt Marsh Sediment SW1601-130 ...
AGAGGAATGTGTGGTGGAGTGAATAATGAAAGTGAACTTTCAACGTTCCGGAAATAATTCTTTTGAAACAGGAAAAGATGGGGTTGTTCGCCCCGATTGTATATCGGGGCTCACGGACCCGGGGTTCGACATGAATAAGAAAAACCTTTTGCTGGCTATAGAGGATTTATCAGGCTTATTCTTTCAATATGAAATTCCTGACTTATTCGGGAGATGGTTTGATTTGCCGTCTAAAAAAGATCACGTAGAAATTCAAGCGGGGTTTTCGTGTGTGAATGCTATTGGCGAAACCTTGTTTGAGCGGTTGTACTATAATTGAACTGATTCCTATACAAGATTTGATACGTAATAAAATGGCAAAGTGAAGCCTGAAGAAGCGAGTTTTGGTTTCGCAGGGAGAAAACCATGCGTAGAATTCAAGCGATTTTTTTCAAACGGTGACTTTTTTGCTTTCTTTTTGTGTGGCAGACAAAAAGAAAGTCGTTCCGTCAGGGAACGGAACGAAAAACAGGAATGTGCGGTGGAAAGAGAAATGAAAGCAGGTTTTTAACGATCAGGAAATGGATTTTCCACAATAGTTGGGGATGGGGTTGTTCGTCCCGATACATATCGGGACTCACGGACCCGGGGTTCGACATGAATAAGAAAAACCGGTTCCATGCTTCGCATGTATACCGTTTTTCTTTCCCCTTCACTTATGAAAGTAAACTTTCAACGTTCAGAAAAAAGAAAACCGGTTTTATGAAAACCGGTTTTTTCTTATTCAGGGTGGAAGATGGGGCTTCCCGAATAAGATTTTGTAGCTCATACTTCGCACAAAATCTAAACCGGGACAGGCTTCTCGCCCCACTTTATGTGAATAAATAAGGTATATGCTATTAAAAAAGCCCTAGGGTTTTCTAAGGCTTTCGGGTGGAAGATGGGGCTCGAACCCACGACTTCCAGAACCACAATCTGGCGCTCTAACCAACTGAGCTACATCCACCATGTAAAAAGGACAATATTTCCTTCTTAAAAGCTCCCTGCTTAAACCAATTCCGAAACTTAGAAAATCTGTGATTTTCGTAAAGTTTCGAGAATACTCGAAAAACAAAGAAATTTCCAAGAAATTTCTGTTTTTCGGGACTACATCCACCATATCAGGGTGTGCAAAGTTAATATCTTTTTTGAATTGTATACAGCTTCATTATAAAGTGATACTATTCTCTTGTTCATCTTTTTTGCCAATCAGAGTGGTCTGTGTTGCCTCACAGTATTATAAATATTTAATGGTGTTCGGCGAGCCCTCATCATATAAACATATTGTTAAAGAGATTAATACATTATTGGTGGAATCACTTTTTTTACAATAACGATTGTAATGATGAGGGGTTCAATTTGAAAATCAGTATTTTTATCGTTTTAACTTGGAATTAATGTAGATGAATCTCATTGAAATAACAAATAAGGAACAGGCAAGAGAGTTTTTACAGGTTCCTAAAATATTGTACAAAGGAGATAAGAATTGGGTTTGTCCTTTGGATGTTGAAATTGAAGGTATTTTCAATCCTGACTCCAATATTTGCTTTCAGAATGGTATAGCAAAACGTTGGGTGCTGAAAAACGATAAAGGCAAATTGATCGGACGGATCGCAGCATTCATTGATCACAATAAAGCGAATTTGTATGAACAACCAACCGGCGGGGCAGGATTTTTTGAATGCATTCACAACCAGGAAGCAGCCAACATGCTGTTTGATAAAGCAAAGGAATGGCTAAGTTCAAATGGAATGAAAGCCATGCAGGCTCCGATCAATTTTGGGGAAAACTACAACTACCAGGGTGTACTTATTGAAGGATTTATGCAACAAGCTTATAGTATGACCTATAATTACCCTTACTACAAAGAATTGTTTGAGAATTATGGGTTTAAGAATTATTTTGGACAATGTTCTTTTCATAAAGATCTTTCAGAGGGCTTTCCTGATCATTTGGTGAAATTTGCCGAATACACTGCTTCCCGTCCAGGCTATAGTTTTGAGCATTTTGAATTTAGAAATATAGATAAATATGTTGATGATTTTGTTATTGCATACAATACCATTTGGTCGGCATTTCATGACGGATATATTCCTCTCCGTCACAATGAGATCAGAAAAATAATAGAAGAAGCCAGAATGGTAATCGAAGAGGAATTTATTTGGTTTTCCTATAACAAAGGCAGAACGACCGGATTGATGGTGGCTTTCCCTGACGTAAATCAGGTTCTTAAAAAATTAAAGAATGGCAAGCTCAACCTTTTAAACAAATTAAAACTTTTGTATTACAAAAAAAGAGCTGTAACAAGATCGAGGGTCTTTATTTTTGGAATTTTGCCTGAGTATCAGAATAGCGGTATCTTAGCGGCATTGTTTTACCAATTGGTTAAAGTTCTTACAAAAAGACCCCGGTATAAAGAGATTGAACTTTCGTGGGTAGGCGATTATAATCCGAGAATGTTAAGCATTTACGATAAGATCGGTGGTAAATTGATGAAAAAGCATGTCACCTACCTGTATCATTTTGATCCAAATGTTCAATTTAAACGATTCAATAACGAATTCGAAGGAAAATTGTACAGGTAAATAATTTCTATACTATGTAATTTTGGAAAAAGAAATTTTTATGTAATTTTGCAAACCCAATATTTGGAGCTGGAAATTAAGGTAAATAAAAAGAAAATGAAAAAAGACATACATCCAAAGAATTACAGGCAGGTTGCATTCAGGGATATGTCAAACGGCTATACTTTTGTGACCCGATCTACTGCAGCTACAAAAGAGACTGTAAAACTTGAAGATGGGAAAGAATATCCATTGATTAAGTTAGAGATTTCAAATACTTCACATCCGTTTTATACCGGCAAGATGAAATTTGTGGATACAGCCGGGCGTGTTGATAAATACTACAGCAAATACAAGAAGCATTTGGATAAAAAGGCAAAATAGTTTATAATTATCTTTTGAAGATTTTTAAAGCTCCGCTATTTTCATAAGAAAATCCGGAGCTTTTTTAATATTACTTAACTTCGTAAACTATGTCCAGTCAAAAGAATATAATTTTTTTCGATGATCAAAACAGAGATAACCTGCTTCCACTTACCTTTACAAGACCTGTTTCTGAACTTCGTGTAGGGATTACTACCATTAAGGAAAAGTGGTTATTTTACATGGGAGCCTCAGTCTCATATCAAACCGTTGATTATTTAAGTAAGAAATACCCTCTGAAACTTGAAAAGGATACTATATTTATAAATTCCTGCCTGATTCCCGATCAAAAACTGGTAGATACTATTACCGGTTTACATGATAAAGAAGTTCTCAGAAGGGGGGATATCATTCTTGCTTACCATGGCTCAAAACCTGAAACAGTTGAAAACCTAATTCGTTGGGAAAAACCGGCTGAATATACTGATGAAGTGATTTCTATCAGAAATCCTTGGGATATTTTTCTGTTGAATGATAAGGTACTGAAATCGGACTTTTTAAATATTACCAGTGGCCGCGTATCTCAAAAAGCAAGTGATACAAATACAATAATTGGTGAACATCAGGTATTTCTGGAAGAGGGAGCCAAAGTGGAATGCTGTGTTATGAATACTTCTGCCGGACCTGTTTATATAGGACGGGATGCAGAGATAATGGAAGGATCATCGGTCAGGGGACCTCTGGCTTTATGCGATGGTTCTGTTGTTAAGATGGGTTCAAAACTTTATGGAGCAACAACCATCGGTCCGTATTGTAAAGTAGGTGGTGAAATCAACAATTCAATATTTTTCGGCTATTCGAATAAAGCTCATGACGGTTTTCTTGGGAATGCCGTCATTGGAGAGTGGTGTAATCTGGGAGCTGACACAAACAACTCCAATTTAAAAAACAATTACGCATCTGTCAAATTATGGAATTACCCAAGAAATAGATTTATTGATACCGGCCTTCAGTTTTGCGGCTTGATCATGGGAGATCATTCAAAATGTGGAATTAACACCATGTTTAATACAGGTACTGTGGTTGGAGTAAGCACAAACATACATGGTTCAGGATTCCCTCGTAATTTTATTCCGTCATTTTCATGGGGAGGATCAGGAGGGTTTAGAGTGTATGCTATTAAAAAAGCATTGGAAACCGCAGAAATTGTCATGAATAGAAGGAATTTACCGCTCACCGGAACGGATATCGAGATCTTAAGTCATGTTTTTGAACTATCGAAGAAATACCGTAAAGAATAATTCGGAAGTATGTTTATGGCACGTTGATTGTCATGTACAAAGGAATCAATATGCAAAACAAACATCTGACAGTTTGTCTTGTTGTTTAGTTTATGAAAGAGGAGAAAATATTTATATGGGCAAGCGTACGGAAAACAATCTGAATAAAGTATTTATTGCGAGTTCTGTTGATGATGAGACTGATTTCATTCCATTAATTACAGATGAAGATGAGGATATTCTATTAAAAAGTGATATACCTGAAATCCTGCCAATTTTACCTTTGCGTAATACTGTTCTGTTTCCTGGAGTTATCATTCCGATTTCCGTTGGAAGAGAACAATCCATGAAACTGATCAGGGATATTTATAAAAAAAACAAAATTCTGGGAACTGTATCCCAAAAAGATCCTTCAAACGACACACCTCAAATGAAGGATTTGTATTCTGTTGGCACAGTAGCACAAATCATACGTATTTTAGAAATGCCTGACGGATCGACCTCAGTGATCATACAGGGCAAAAGAAGGTTTATTCTCGAAGAACAGGTCAAAGATTACCCCTACCTTATCGCCAAGGTATCACAGTTAAATGACATAAAGCCAAAGAAAAAAGATTCTGAATTTGAGGCTATTGTCGGATCCTTAAAGGATTTGTCCCTGAGAATAATTAAGCTTTCAAGCAATATTCCTCCTGAGGCTTCATTTGCAGTAAAAAACATTGAGAGCTCAACATTCCTGATAAATTTTATCAGTTCGAACAGTGATATAAAGCTCAGTGATAAACAAAGTCTCCTTGAAAAGGATGATTTGAAAAAACGCGGAATAGCACTTCTTGAATTTCTGGTGCGTGAAGTACAGATGCTGGAATTAAAAAATGATATCCAGTCGAAAGTGAAACTGGATATCGATCAGCAACAACGTGAATTCATGTTGCATCAGCAGATGAAAACCATTCAGGATGAGCTGGGAGGAAGCCCCATAGAACAGGAAATAGAAGAACTTAAGGAAAAGGGTTCACACAAAAAATGGAACAAAGAAGTACAGGAAGTATTTGATAAGGAATTAGGCAAACTTCACAGAATGAATCCGGCAACAGGAGAATATTCCGTACATGTAAACTATTTACAGACTCTTCTTGATATTCCCTGGAATACTTACACAAAAGACAATTTTAACCTGAAACGCGCCAGGAGAATTCTGGAAAAAGATCATTATGGTCTTGAGAAAGTTAAAGACAGAATACTTGAGCACCTTGCTGTGTTGAAGCTGAAAGGAGATTTAAAATCACCGATACTCTGTCTTTATGGTCCTCCGGGTGTCGGCAAGACATCCTTAGGAAAGTCTATAGCTCATGCATTAAACAGAAAATATGTAAGAATGTCGCTTGGAGGATTGCATGATGAGGCTGAAATACGCGGACATAGAAAAACATACATAGGAGCTATGCCAGGCCGGATTATTCAAAGCCTTAAAAAAGTAAAATCTTCAAATCCCGTATTTGTATTGGATGAAATTGACAAAGTCGGGAGAGATATCCATGGTGATCCGGCATCCGCTTTGCTTGAAGTTCTTGATCCTGAGCAGAATAGTGCATTTTATGACAATTATCTTGAGATGGAATATGATCTTTCAAAGGTTATGTTCATTGCAACTGCCAATACAACATCAACAATTCATCCTGCACTTATTGACAGAATGGAATTGATTAATGTAAGTGGTTACATTGTCGAAGAGAAAATTGAAATTGCCCGCAGACATCTGATCCCGCGATGTCTTAGTAACCATGGTTTGAAAGCAGAACATGTATCTTTTCCAAAAAGCACTTTAGGATTTATTATTGAACATTATACACGTGAATCGGGTGTACGGGAGTTGGATAAAACACTGGCAAAGATTTGCAGGGTTATTGCCAAAAAGGTAGCTCTTGAAGAAATTTATAATTCTAAATTGATGCAATCTCAGGTAGTGGAAATTCTGGGTCATCCGAGATACAAAAAGGATAAATACGAAGGGAATGAATATGCAGGAGTTGTGACAGGTTTGGCATGGACGCGTGTCGGAGGTGAAATCCTGCTGGTTGAAACCAGTTTAAGCAAAGGGAAAGGAAAACTGACACTTACCGGGAATTTGGGGGAGGTTATGAAAGAATCTGCTGTGATAGCATTGGAATATTTAAAATCACACTGCGAAGTACTCGATGTTCCTACGGAAATATTTGAAAACTGGAATTTGCATGTCCATGTTCCCGAAGGGGCGATTCCAAAAGATGGGCCATCTGCAGGCATTACCATGGCAACCTCTATTGCTTCTGCTCTTACACAGCGCAAGGTAAAGGGGCAGATTGCCATGACAGGAGAGATCACTCTTCGTGGCAAAATACTGCCTGTCGGCGGAATAAAGGAAAAAATCCTGGCTGCCAAAAGAGCGAATATTAAGGAAATTATTATTTCTTCCGATAATAAGAAAGACATTGAAGAGATCAATCAAATATACCTGGAAGGATTAACGTTCCATTATGTCGATGATATTTTGCAAGTGCTCAATATAGCATTGTTAAAACAAAAAGTAAGGCAACCATTTGATTTCTCTTCTCAATCCTGATCAGAACAGGATTTTGATATAATAAAAGGACTCGTTACTTTTACTGTTAAAACTAATAATAAATGAAAATGGGCGCTGGACTTTTTTGGGGCATAATCCTTATTGCCATAGGATTGAGTATTATCTTTAAGGTAATATTCGGTATCAGTATATTTCGAATTGTTATTGCAGGAGCATTTATACTTCTCGGAATAATAATACTCATCGGAAAACCTGTTTTTCATCTGCACAGAGGTGATCAGGATGTCATTTTTGGTGAGAAAACCTATAAATCATCCCAGATTCAAAATGGTGAATACAATACTATTTTCAGTAAAACGGTATATGATTTCCGGGAAATTGATTCCTTGTCACCGGGTATAACAAAATTAAAGTTCAATACGGTTTTTGGGAATACAGATATTTTGTTACCTCAGAATGCACCGGTGCAAATTAAAATAGATGCTGTTTTTTCATCTGCAAGATTACCTAACGGAAATACCATTGCTTTTGGGAACGCCGCATATAAATCGCAGGACGCTGATACATCTTCCAATAAATTGATCATAGAGGCAAGCGTTGTTTTCGGCGGATTAAATTTTCAGCAGAGTGAGTAGATATTCCTTCCTTTTACATTTCAGATCACGATTTTATTTAATCAGACAGTTAATTGTACAAAACTGATGAAAGAACAAGTAATCGTATGGGATTGGAATGGTACGCTGTTAAATGATGCGGAGGTTTGTCTTACAACGATGAATAATATGTTGCAACTGCGTAATCTGCAAACTATAGATATTGGAACTTATAAGGAAATTTTTAATTTCCCTGTGAAGGAATATTACAAAAAGATCGGATTTGATTTTCAGAAGGAAAGTTTTGAAAAACTATCCGTAGAATTTATGGACGCATATACCATGAACTTAAGTACTGCATACATAGTGAACGGTGCCAAAGAAGTTCTGGGATTTTTGAAAAGCCATAAAAAAGAGAATGTTATTATTTCAGCAATGAAGCAGGATATGCTTCATCATTCAATCAGAGAAAAAGGTATTGAGCATTTTTTTGATGATATTAAAGGCATTGATGATATTTATGCGGCAAGCAAGACCTCAATAGCTATTCAATATGTTAAAGAAAGAGGGTTGTCTTCAGAGGATATCTTGTTTATTGGAGATACAATACATGATTATGAGGTTGCGAATGAAATTGGTTCAAAATGTATACTAATTGCTGACGGGCATCAGTCAGAGGATCGTCTAAAGGCAACCGGAGCAACAGTAATACCTGCATTAACTGCTCTTTTGCCGTACTTATTTCCGAAAAGTTTATAAATTTAAAGGGACTAGTTTCCAGCTTTATGCTAAAATCACTTGTACCAAAAAAATCGAATTTCGGAACCTTTGAAGTATTTGTTACCTCTATTTCAACATTACTTGGAGCCATTCTGTTTCTGAAATTCGGTTGGGCAGTCGGGAATTACGGATTTATCTCGGTTGTAGGTTTAATTCTTATTGGTCATCTGGTTACCATACCAACTGCTTTCGCAGTGGCAGAAATTGCTACAAACCAAAAAGTGTTAGGCGGAGGGGCTTATTATATAATATCGCGATCATTTGGATTAAATATAGGGGCAGCAGTTGGGATTTCACTCTATCTCTCACAGGCAATAAGCATTGCATTTTATATTATCGCATTTGCTGAAGCATTCCGGCCTGTGCAGGAATATCTTCATGTGAATTATAGTATTCCCGCAGATCCAAGGCTTGTGAGTTTGCCGGTAATGACAATTCTTGCTTTGATCGTTCTTCTCAGGGGAGCAAATATGGGCATGAAAGCACTTTATTTTGTGGTTGGCATTTTGGGTGTTTCCCTGGTGATGTTTTTTATTGGTCAGGCTGATGTGGCTCCAAAGACAAATGCGTTTTATTCCGGAGTTGAAAATCCTGAAAATTTCTTTTATGTTTTTACCATAGTTTTTCCTGCCTTTACGGGTTTGGCGGCAGGATTAGGGCTATCAGGTGATTTAAAAGATCCGACAGTTTCAATTCCCAGGGGAACTATTTTGGCCACAGTTGTGGGCCTGTTTGTATACATTGCAGTAGCTTATAAATTGGCTATCTCTTTTTCTCCTGAAGTATTAGCAGATCCAAAAAACAGCCTGATAATGCAGAATATTGCATACTGGGGGCCAATTATTCCCATTGGGCTGGCAGCAGCTTCATTATCTTCTGCTTTGGGTTCAATTCTTGTCGCTCCACGCACACTTCAGGCTATCGGAGCCGATGATATATTGCCTAATAAATTTTTAAATCGATATTTTTCAGTTGGGAAACCAGTATCAAATGAACCACGAAATGCCAGCCTGATTAGTATAATTATTGCATTTTTCTTTATTGCAGTTGGCTCAATCGAATTTGTGGCAGAGATCATTTCCATGTTCTTTATGCTGACATACGGAGCGATTTGTCTGATTTCCTTACTTGAGCATTTTGCCGCTGATCCTTCCTACAGGCCAACATTCAGGTCTCGCTGGTATATCTCGTTGGTAGGAACAATCTTGTCATTCTGGCTGATGTTTAAAATGAATGCACCCTATGCCATGGTTTCACTTTTAATTATGGGGATGCTTTATTATACAATATCTGTAAGCAAAAAGGAAGCAAAAGGATTTGGAAAACTATTCCGGGGAGTTATTTTTCAGCTTAGCCGACAACTTCAGATTATAGCCCAGCGTGCGGATAAGGAAGATATAGATTTACATTGGAGGCCTTTTACTATTTGTATTTCACAAGATACTTTTATCAGGAGAAGTGCTTTTGATCTGCTCAGATGGATATCCTATAAGTATGGTTTCGGGACCTATATTCATTACATCGAAGGGTATTTGTCCAAACAGACCTCCCGCGAATCGAAAGAGGTGCTTGAAAGACTCATCAACCTTGCCTCTGCTACCAAAAACAGAGTGTATCTTGATACCCTCATAAGTCCTTCCTATACCTCAGCAATTGCTCAGGTCGTTCAACTTTCAGGAATTTCAGGGAAAGGAAATAATATGATATTATTTGAGTTCAGCAGAACAGATCCCGAAATGTTTAAACGATCATTAGATAACTACTCTCTGATCCATTCCACAGGGTTTGATGTATGTGTTCTGAATACTTCCTATAAAGGATTTGGAGACAAACGTGAGATCCATATCTGGATTACTTCCCAAGATTATGAAAATGCTAATCTGATGATACTAATGGCATACATTATTTTAGGGCACCCTGAATGGCATGGAGGACATATAAAAATATTTACTATTTTCAAACAGGATGAGATCAACGAAAGGAGATCAAAATTGATGTCTTTGATTAAGTCAGGACGCTTGCCAATATCACCTGGCAACATACAGGTTATTCCTTCGGAAGATAAAAGAAAGACTAAGGAATTGATATCTGAAAAATCAGTGGATGCAGATCTGACAATTGTTGGATTTCGTCATGAACTGGTTAAAGCGAAAGGGATAGATACCTTTACCGGATTTGGTGATATAGGCAATATTCTATTTGTGAATTCACAAAAAGAAAAGGAGATAACCTAAAGCAGGTTTGTGTATAGCCCTGTTATCTTTGTAGATAAATTAATATACTTATTATTATGAAAAAAGCACTGTTTCCCGGTTCATTTGATCCATTGACTATTGGTCATGAGTCTGTTGTCAGAAGGGCATTGTCTTTGTTCGATAAAATTATTATCGCTGTTGGTTATAATACCACGAAAATGGGATACTTCCCACTGGAGCAGAGAGTTAAATGGATAAAAGATGTGTTTCATGATGAAAAGAAAGTTGAAGTTGAAACTTATAAATGCCTGACAGTTGATTTTTGCAATCAGAAAGAAGCCAACTATATACTTCGTGGCTTGAGAACTTCTGCAGATTTTGAATATGAAAGAGCCATAGGGCATATGAATCATTCCATGCACCCTGAAATTGAAACGGTTTTTTTTCTGACTCAGCCGGAACATACTCATATAACATCAACAATAGTACGTGATATCATCAAGCATGGAGGTGATGCATCAATTTTCCTTCCGGATAAGATAAAAAAATCCTTTTAATTTATTACTTATGAAGAAGTCTGTTTGTTTTCTTGTGTTCATCTGTGGGTTTTTAGTTGTTCATGCTCAGACAAATGTCAGAATTTTCGGGCAAGATACGAGCTATGCCGCGGTGAACATTGAATTTCTGAGATATTCCGATCAGATAACGAACACGGAAGTTGTTTTGAACAAATGCACTGTTGCAGATGATGGCAGTTTTAATATTCAGTTTCAGATGGAGGAAACAACTTTTGTATTTGCTTACATCGGTATTTATAAAGTACATCTTTATGCAACTCCTGAGAGTTCTTATAAAATAATACTTCCTCAGAGACAAGACAAAGAACCACAAGATTTTCTTAATCCATACTTCTCTCCGGTTATTGTGCATCTGGCAACAGAGAATTTTTATGAAGATGAATTGAATATGCAGATCAGAATGTTTAATGATGCATTTCTTCCTTATTACAACAAACATATCATGGCCATAAGAGAAAAGGATGATTTTGAGCAACTGGACAAAGATATTGCTCGTATGGAAAAACCATTCTCATCTTCCGGGAATGATTTTTTTAATAATTATCGAAAGTACAGGTATGGATTGTTAAGACATCTTGCATACCAGCAAAAATCAAAAAGTATTTCGGATGAATATTTCAAAGATCAGCCTATTCTTATAAATAATCCTGCATATATGGAGCTTTTCAACAGGGTATATGACAATTATTTTCAGCATTTTTCACGCACTGCGGAAGGGAAGGATCTTGGCAATATTATTTCATCGCAGAAACTCATTGAGCTGCGTAAATTGTTGGCTCATGATGAAGTTCTGGGAAAAGAGGAATTGCTGGATATGGTAATACTGAAAGGAATTTATGATGAGTTCTATGATGATAATTATTCGAGAAGGGCTCTTCTTGAAATTCTGAATACCTTTATTAACGAAAACAGAAATCCTGAATTGACAGAGGTTGCGGTATCGATCAGGAAGAAAACAACCAGGTTGCTTTCCGGTTTTGAACCTCCCGAATTTGAACTTTACAATGGTGATAGTAACCTGGTAAACCTTAAAGATTTCAGGGGCAAATATGTTTACCTTAATTTTTGCAGTTGTTTTAGTTATACCTGTCTGAATGAATTTAAATTTTTAAGTACACTGTATGAAAAACACAAAGACCGTCTTGAGATCGTGACCATTTTAGTGGATAATGACGAGGATGTTATTAACAGTTTTTTGGAGCGCAGCAATTACAAATGGATGTTTCTTCATTACGGGCATCAATCATCGATCATCAGAGACTATGATATCAGAGCTTTTCCAATTTACTATCTGATAGATCCGGAAGGAAAACTTGCCTTGTCGCCCGCTCCATCGCCGGCAGAGGATTTTGAAGCCAGGTTTTTCTCCTTGCTCAGGGCAAGAGGGGAATTATAAGCAAATAGCAATTGATTTGGGAGTTCGACATTGTAAAAGGGAATTATCCGGCAATATACGATGTCTTTATGGTGCATACAGACTAACTTCTTTGAAATAACAAATAGGATGCAATAAATCCTTCTTTCCATATAATCCGGTGCGATGCTTCGGGCTAAATTGTTTTTGCCATGCAGTAACACTGATCACGAGTTAAGGCTGAAGGCCTTTATTAATTGAAGCTCCGCGCAGCAGGCTGTCGCGGAACTATTCTCACGAGCATAGCGAGTAACCTTCGATCCCAAAAAAGGAATAGTACTTTTGTTTTATTTGTTTACCCGCAGCAGGCTAGAGAGCTCGACGAAGTCAATGCCATAAAGGGGATTCAGCCTGGTGCAACGCACCAGGTATTAATACAATTTGTTATTATTTGTCGCATCTGCCATGTTTTTCAGTTGATTTAACATTGTATGCGACAAAAACACAATTGCATTATTAAATAAACAACATTACAGCAGGAGGACTTTTAAAAATTTGAGTTTCACGAACGAACAGATAATACGAGTTAAATAACATGACATTTGCTTTTTCAAGTAATAATAGCTTATATCTCATATCAGACTAAAATACCCAACATTTTTTTATCTAAAACTGGAAATAAATAAAAGGTTGCAATCCTGCTGAAACTGACTGATAAATTATAAAAATAACAACAACGGCAATACCTATTTTCTGATAAAGAGGCCGGGCGATAAACCAATCACGGTATTTTACCTTAACTGAATCGGATAGCCAGTGAACAACGAGTGCGAATATCATCAGGAGAAATACTTTCCAGTAATTGAGTATCATTGATGGAACCAGTGGCCAGGCAAAATTTGTACTTACCTGAGAGAGCAATTCGTAAGTCCCTTGCATGGATTCACCCCGAAACCAGATGCGCGTAAAGGTTATAAAGGTGAAAGTAAAAAATATCTTCCATGCGTTTACCAGCCAGTGCGTACTGTTCTCATAGGGGCTTATTTTTTTCCAGAATTTGTAAACAACAATGCCAACACCGTTTAAACCTCCCCAGAGAACAAACATCCAGCTTGAGCCATGCCATAATCCTCCCAGAAGCATTGTCATCATCAGATTAATATTTGTGCTTAGGGTTAGCTTAATTGAAGGGAAAAAGCGTGTAAGCAACCAGATTACTGAAATAACAAAAATAAAAATTGGGATTAGTATAAGTTTTCCTGCAATAAGTACTACAAACAATAAAATAACGGTCAAACTGATATATGTGAAAGCAGATCCACCCCTGTTTCCTCCCATGGGAATATATAAATAATCTTTTAGCCACGATGATAAGGATATGTGCCAACGTTTCCAGAATTCACCGACACTTTTTGCTTTGTATGGTGAATTGAAATTTTTTGGAAGGTAAAATCCCATTAATAGAGCTACTCCGATTGCAATGTCTGTGTACCCTGAAAAATCACAATAAACCTGGACTGAGTATCCAAATAATGCCGATAGGTTTTCAAATCCCGTATAAGAAGCCGGATTTGCAAAAACACGATCAATAAGATTTACTGCAATATAGTCACCAATTAACATTTTTTTGGTTAATCCTTTAAGAATAAGATAAAAACCCAGTCCAAATTCATATGCAGAAAGGGTGTACTTTTTATAAAGCTGCGGCACAAAATGGGCTGCACGTACAATAGGTCCTGCAACAAGTTGAGGAAAAAAGGACACATAAAAACCAAAATCAACCAGGCTTTTTACAGGTTTTACTTTTTCCTTGTACACATCAAGAGTATAGCTGATTGTTTGGAACGTGAAGAAAGAAATACCAACAGGAGGAAGAATTTTACTCAGATCAAAATGAGTTCCGAATAGTACATTCGACCATTTTGCAGCATGAGTTACAACTTCCAGGTGTGTACCGAAAAAAGCATTTATTGTTTCCGTAAGGAAATAATCATATTTAAAAAAGGCTAATACTCCAAGATTCAGGGTTACACTTAAAGCAACCCATATTTTTTTGTATAGCGTTTTCTTTGATCGATAGATTGCATGTCCGATAAAAAAATCAGTTACCGTTGAAAATAAAAGAATGAAAAAGAACAAACCTCCTGTTTTATAGTAAAAGAACAAGCTTACAAGAAACAGGTATAAGTTTCGGAGAGCGTTTTTCTTATAAATAACGGTGTATCCTCCCAGTACAACTGCAAAAAAGATCCAGAAATTAAGCCTTGTGAAAATCAGCGGATGCGTTTCGTCATATACAAATATGTTTCTCAGGAGATCCATTTCTTATATTGTCATTCTGTTATTTTGTTTGATTTGATATCTTGTGAAAATCATTTGCAAATTGACTTTCCCAGCCTTTCAGAAAAGCTGAAAAGAACAGATCACCCTTAAGCAGGTAACCCTGACGATTGAAATGTACCTTATCATATTTCATTAAATTTAATGAATACCATGCCTGCACTGAATTTAAGCCGCCCATGACAGTATAAAAATCCCATACGCTGCAACCGTATTCAATTGAAAGTTCATAAATGATATCCCGCATTTTAGCAGTATTATGATTTACATATCGTTTGAATAAGTAACTATCATTAGGAACGGTAATAATGATTTGTGCGCCGGGCAATACTTCCAGGGTACTATCCAGAAGTTGTCGGTATTCCTTACGGAAATTTGCCTTGTCAAAACTTCGTGTATAAGCATCATTGGTGCCGATTGAGAAAATGATAAGATGAGGAGAAATCGCTTTCAGATGCTTTTTATACAAATTGCATCTTAGATAAGATTTCAGCATGGCACCATTCACACCAACTGAATTGTATACAACACCTGGATTATCACTATCAAAAGAAATTCCCAGTAAGCTAAAAGAATCGTCAATACTATCTTTTTTAATGATAAGATGAAACTCATCATAATCATTATCCAGTTCTATTCTGGTATATCCCAGAGTATCATTATAATAACCGGCGAAAAACCTGTCATTAACCTGTACGGCAAGTTTGTAGCTACTGGGTTCATGAAAAATCCTTACCGAGTTGTAAGTATAATATATAGAACTGTCTCTGTTCATGTCAATGATGATCTGAGCTATTGAATCAAAGGTGTTGACAGAATAGCCCGTAATGCCCAGGTTACAATCCTTTTGTGTTTGAGTATTTTTGCAAAAATTCCAGTTTCCATCATATTTTACCAGAAAGTTTGACGGGCCATTGGTTTTTGCTATTCTATACGGAAAAATCAACCCCCTTCCACCATTCATGTCAAACGAAAGGTTTTGCAATCTCTTTCGGATTACGTGCGTATAAATATCAGCCTGTATATGAGACCCCCCGATATGCAACACCTGAAGTTTTCCTGTTCCTTTGATTATGATCGTGTCTATTAATTTGTAAATGGTATCCAGTCCGCTATAATAATTAGGGGTATGAATACAATTGCTGTCATAGTTAATAAAGCTGTAACGTTTATTTTCAAGATAAAAATCAGTCTGCTGAGAAAGTGCATGCATTTTACACAGATGCATTATGATAAATACAAACACAATCATCTTCCCGAAAAAGGCAATTGTATTATTGATTTTCATTCCTGGCAGATGTCTTCTTTTTGTAAAGATTGTATTCATACATCAATGAATTGTATAACATATGAGCAATTATTCTTGCTCCCCGTGTATTGAAATGCACAAAATCTTTTGAAGCAAGAGGAGGGTTTGCAAATACCCAGCTTGGCATGGAATTTTTTCCACCCATGGCTTCATACATATCCCAATAAATACAACCGGCATCAAAGCTTGCCTTTTTCATGGCATCCCGGATCATTTCAACATTTGGATAAGAAACATACCTGTCCTTTTTTTTCATTGACATATCAGCAACCCCAACAACGATGATCGCAACATCAGGGAGTAGTTGTTTAATCCTGGTTAACTGAGAATTAAGAAGTCTTTCATAATAGCCATAATCACTGGTAATATGAGGGACAACATTTCCGCCGAATTGAAGGATGATCAGTTTGACATTTAAAGCCTTAAAATGCTCTTTGAGTATTGATTTATCCATTTTTGTGAAAACCAAACCAGAACTTCCGCGCATAGCAACATTATCAACAGCAATTCCTGATCTGTCATCGAGTGCAATTCCATAAATATCAGGACTGTCAGTACCTTTAAACACAATTTTAATCTCCGAAACTGATTCTTCAAATATCCATTGAATTGTCTTAAGTGAACTGCTTTCAGGGTACATTTCAGCTTCAAGCAGATTCCCACCCTGGTAAAGTTCAACGATAAAAGGATCTGTATTATGGCTGTAGAATATTCTGCATTGGCGAAAAGTCTTTGTGTTGGAATAGGAATATTCAGATGGAGAAAATGAGACCCAGGAGGTTACAAAAGAAGTATCGGATTGATTGTTTTGACGATGGGCAGACGAAAACCTGCAAAAACTGGCCAATGCGCCATATCTGTTATGAGAAATAGTAGTGTCACGGTTCCCGTACAAAGTATAACGATACCAGTTATCTGAGTTTTCCTGTGAAATGGAGTATTTGAAATCATAGATCTGTTCAACCGGAATAAGGCCAACGCCTGATCCTCCGAACTTTTTCTGTAGCCGGTTTCTTATAAATGAGGTGATCCTGTCTCCCTCGATCTGGGAATCACCATAGTGCATGATTCTAACCGGTTGATCCGATGTTTTTGCTTTGTCAAATGCCTTGAATACAGGATATAATAATTTCCTGTTGTTTTTTGGAAATTTAAGCATAGCAATACTCGTTTTCAAACTGTCTTCATTTGCTTTGACAGTATCCCAGGATTGATCTGTTTCAATCATGGAAAGATTCTCCAGTATAGAATCATTGATAAGAGCATTTGAGATTTTATCGGATATATCGGCATACCCTTCATCCTCTTGACTGAATATCTCTTCGGGAGTAGCAAATCTGATTTTCATTGATTTCCCGATTGGTATGCCACGTTCAGGAAAAATAAAGGAAATAACAAGTAATATTGTTAATACTGAAGCAAGAAAAAGTAATGTTATATTTGGTTTAATTGACATACCCAACCAAACTATTAACTCAGCCCTTTGGTTTAATTTTCAACTGTTGACCAGGTTTAATCTTATCATTTTCAGATAAATTATTCAGTTTCATTAGATCGGTGTAACTCACACCAGGAAATTTCTTGGCTATATCCCAAAGATTGTCACCATATTTAACAGTATACATTACATATTCCCTGCTGTCATTTGAAAGGTCAGGGGATTTGGATGGTTGAGATACTACTGTTTTGCCTATCATAGCCTGCTTTTCAGCAAAACTCATATCATCAATTTTTTTGTATTTATCTGCGCTGTTTTTGTGTTTATAAATGGTAAGCTTTTGACCCGATCTGATAATATTCCGACGGATATTGTTCCAGTATTTTAAATCTGAGACCCTTATCTTATACCAGGATGCGATATACCCCAAATTATCTCCGGGCTTAACCACATATTTAATTTTCACATAATCTTTTCCAGGTGCTTCGGGGATGTGTTGTGAATAACTGCTTACAGGGCTTATGGTAATTTTATCCTGATTTAGAAAGATCGAATCTTTGTAAGCATAAATAATCTCTTCCTGGTCGATGAATTCTCCGGCATATTCTTTTGGCAGGTTAAGTGAATATGTCTTTTTCCCTGCCGGTATGATGTCGTACCGGTATTGAGGATTCAAATCCCTGAGCATTTGAAGCGGAATGCCAAGTGTTTCTGAAACCTGCTGCAGATGGAGTTTCTGTTTTACATGCAAAGTATCTACCAATGCAGGTATTTCCACTTTTGCAGGTGTAAGATTGTGTTCCTGATAATAATTCATTACATAAGTGGCGGCAATAAAAGCTGGCACATGTCCCCTTGTTTCGCGCGGCAAATAATAATAAATATCCCAATAGTTGGTTTTTCCGCCCGAACGTCTTATGGCTTTGTTTACATTGCCCGGGCCACAATTGTATGCTGCTATTACCAGAAGCCAGTCGTCATAGATCTTATACAGATCTTTTGCAAACCTGGCAGCTGCATGAGTAGATTTGATCGGGTCTCTTCTTTCGTCAACAAGGCTATTGATTTCAAGTCCGTACATGCGACCTGTTCCATACATGAATTGCCACAGGCCGACAGCCCTTGCACGAGAATAGGCTCTTGGGTTGAGTGCAGATTCAATAATGGACATATATTTCATCTCATTGGGGATATCATAATAATCAAAGATCTCATCAAAAAGAGGAAAATAATACTCAGACAAGCCCAACATAACTTCTACGGTATTTCTTCTTTTTTTGGTATATGCATTTATGTAATTTCTTACAATCCTGTTGTAAGAAAGATTTATAATTGTTGGGATTTCTGCAAGTCTTGCAATGTATATTGAATCAGGGAAATCCGGGATGAGACTATCCGGAGGTATAGCTAAAATAGAATCAATATCAGAAGACTGTTTAACGTACCACAGGTTAAGCATACTGTCAAGATTTACCTCAAAATTTGATTCTATTGAATCATTCAGTTCCAGATACTGATTCAGCGAATCGGCATAGTATAAATTTATGGTATCATGCAAAATTGCATTGGCAGATAAAGTTTTAATCGCAAGTAACAATAAAGTTGGAATCGGTATTGTTCTCTTCATAATCGTTCTTTTAAAAATTCACACTAAGTTTAAAGCCATAGGAAAAATGATCGTATGCAAGATAATACGGGTTTGGTTCAATTGAAGGCTCTATTCTTAACGTAAGGTCATCGCTTATATCGAACATATAAAAATGAGCATCAACCATAGCATCAACTACATTGGCAACATACAACAGGCCCATGAAGATTACACTGTATCCTCTAAATTTACTGAATCTATCCCTGTTGATACTATAGGTATTTAAATCCCACTGATCAGCTTCATCTCCTTTGGCCAATTCAGTTTCGTATAAATTTTTATAGTTATTGTATTTCCGATTGGCAAAATCAAAGTAGGAATATAGTACACCTCCGGCAACATAAATGATCGGAATTTTCCAGTATTTTCTGTTATAAGCTTGTCCGAGACCGGGAAGTACGGCTGATAAAATTGTAGCGCGCGGTGGAGAATGTTCTTTGATTTTCCTTTTCCGGGAATGAATTTTTTCTTTCAATAGCAAAATTGTGTCATTTGCAATCAGCAGTGTATCGTTAAGACCAATTATTGAATCCCCGCGCATGATAGTCGAATCAGTGAAGACCGGAGTTGAATCGTTCAGAACATAAGATCCCGTGTCAATGATCCCTTTTCTTTTTTTCTTGATAATATCATGGAGGAACCCGGTCGTATCCTGAATCACTATGGTGTCCTTCTTAATAACATCATCTTGGGCTGAAAGTGAGTATGGGGAAAAAAACAAAGCACCCCACAGGATGCTTGTTATAACTATTGATGGTCTTATACTAGTCAAAATTATCAAGCATTTCAAGTATTAAGCTTGTCAAAAATAGCAATAATTCTTTCCAGATCATCATCTGAATTAAAAGGAATAACGATTTTCCCGACACCTTTATTGTTGCGTTTAAATTCAACTTTTGAACTGAAAAACTTTTGAAGATGGTCTTTTAATTTTTCATAATCTCTAGGAATAATCTTTGGCGCATCAGAAACCTCTTCTTTTTCTTCGCCGAGTTTTCTGACCAGTTCTTCAACTTTTCTGACAGATAACTCCTGATTGATGATCTTTTTATAGATCTTCAACTGGATTTTCGGATCATCAATATTTACAAGTGAACGGGCATGGCCCATTGAAATATTATGATCTTTAATACCTAATTGTATTTCAGCAGGAAGTTTTAATAATCGCAAATAGTTGGCTACAGTGGCTCTTTTTTTGCCGACACGCTGACTAAGGGATTCCTGTGTAAGATCGCATTCGTCAATGAGTCTCTGGTAACTGATAGCAATTTCAATGGCATCAAGATCTTCACGTTGAATATTCTCAACAAGAGCCATTTCCAGTAAATTCTTATCTTCTGCTTCTCTCAAATAGGCAGGAATTTTCAATAATCCTGCCAGTCGGGTTGCCCGTAATCTTCGTTCGCCTGAAATTATCTGATACCGTCCGTTTACAGATTTACGAACTGTTATAGGTTGGATAATGCCAATTTCTTTAATGGAAGATGCCAGCTCTTCAAGGGATTCCTGATCAAAAATCGTTCTTGGCTGGTATGGATTTGAATCAATAGTATCAAGAAAAATTTCGGCAACGCCACTTAGTCTTCTCTGGTAAGGTGAATTTTCAGATGGTTCATCCTCACTATCAATAAGTGCACTTAATCCTCTGCCTAAAGCATTTTTTTTCGCCATTTTCTAATTGTTCAATCATTTTTTAATCAGCATCTTTTTCTTCATCTTTACTTACCAATTCTCTGGCAAGATTCAGATAGTTAATAGATCCTTTGGATTCTGCATCATACAGTACTACAGGTTTACCAAAGCTTGGGGCTTCACTTAATTTAATGTTTCTTTGTATTATTGTCTCAAACACCATTTGTTGGAAATGTTTACGCACTTCATCAACAACCTGGTTTGATAGTCTTAATCTTGAATCATACATGGTAAGAATAAAACCTTCGATTTCGAGCTCCGGATTCAGCCTTCCCTGAATTATTTTTATAGTGTTCAGAAGTTTCCCCAAGCCTTCAAGTGCAAAATATTCACATTGTACAGGTATCATAACAGAATCTGCAGCAGTTAAAGCATTCACTGTAATTAATCCCAGGGAAGGAGAACAATCAATCAATAAATAGTCATATTTGTCTCTTACGGGGGCAATGACTTTTTTTAACATATGTTCTCTCTGTTCCATGTTCAGCATTTCAATTTCGGCGCCCACAAGATCAATATGAGAAGGTATTATATCCATACCCTCAATTTCAGATTTTAAGAGAACTTCTTCCGTATCTACCTCATCAATCAGGCATTCGTAAATGCTCTTATCAATGCTTCTTACATCAAGACCAATTCCTGAAGTTGCATTGGCTTGAGGATCAGCATCAACAATAAGGACCTTCTTTTCCAAAACAGCAAGACTGGCAGCCAGGTTAATGGCTGTAGTCGTTTTGCCAACACCTCCTTTTTGATTTGCAATAGCAATTACTTTTCCCATTGAGTCTTAATTTGATTTCTATGTTCCTGTTGCAAGTATAAAATAATTATTCCGAAATAGGATTCAAAAATAGCATTTAATAACCCGAACAAATTTTTGCTCTTTTTACTTTTGTGAACATTTTATTTTCACGTTATTAACAAGTTATTAACAATGCAATTCATACTCAGGATATTAGGTAATTAAAATGCAGATGAATTGTATTTGAGTAATATAAATTAAGGAATAATTTTAATCTCATAAAGAACCGGCCATAATTTCCCCGTTATATAATAACTGTTTTTGTCTGAATGAAAGGCAATGCCATTAAGTACATGATCATAGTTATCCGGGATCCCGTCAGGTATAATCCCCGTAAGGTTTAATTTACCGGTGACTTTTCCACTTTTTGCATCGATTTGTACAATATATTTTTCGCCATACACATTGGCCCATATATAACCATCAACATATTCAAGCTCATTCAGGTTACTGATTAATCCTTTGTTATCACAAACTTCCAGTTGATTGGTCTGACTTAGATAAACAGGATCATAAAAATACAAGAAATAAGAACCATCACTTACGATCAGAGAATTTTCATCAGAAGTCAGTCCCCATCCTTCGGCTGTTTGTAAATCGAATTCCCTGATCAGTTCGAATGTTTTGTAATCGTATATAAAACCAAGCATTGACTTGTAAGTCAATTGGTAAATCTTATTCTCATGAATAGTAATTCCTTCGCCAAAGAGATCATTTTCAAGTTTTCTTTCAAGCAGGATCTCACCACTAACAGGATCGATCTTCATTAATTTCGAGTTGCCCAACTGCCCGGTTCCTTCATACAGACCGCCTTCAAAGAAAAACAATCCCTGTGTAAAAGATTCGGGATTATGGGGAATTTTCCCAATTAATTTGTAATTCAGGATTTTAGGAGGTTCATCCGGCAATACAATAATTCTTGACGTCAGAATCTGCGAAAGGCTATCCGAATAAAATACTTTAAGCCGTAAATTCTGGTGACCATATTTCGAGACAAACAATTTACAGAAGATTTTAAAATCGGTGGATGTTTCTTTTGCAATTATTTTGCCGGCTGTTGTTATATGTATGGAGTCCGGAGACAATGTATCAATCAACGGTGAAACAATAAAGTGAATGGTATCAGTGGATGAATAAATGTTGTCAACAGAGGGAGAAATAATTTGATAATTCCTGGTGTAATTATTCTTGTTTTGTTTGTTGGTGGTTTTTGGTGAACATGAAAAAACAAAAGCAAACACCAATGTAATCCAAGTTACAGGTCTAAAATATGCCAGGGAGATAGGAATGAAGTTCATTACCTGAAAAACTTTTTTAACCGGCTACCAACTGAGAAGTTGCCTTTTGTTGTCAGGTTGGTTAATTCATTGTATTCAGAATCAATGGAATCAGGATTTATGATTTGCCAGATTTCGCTCCATCCGGGAAAACCTCCGACATTTCTGTCATCTATAAATAAATCTACATCCACTTTACGACTGCTGGTCTCAGGATCAAATTCTTCTTCAGGGTAACTTTTATTCACGGCATAAAACTCGATGCCCCTTTTTCTGCAATATTCAATTGCCTCATCAAGCTCTTTGCCATGTCGGAATGTCCAGAGTATCAATTGATGTCCTAATTTCTGAAGTTGTTTTAATGTTTCTATTGCAAAAAGCTTTTCTTCACCAATTTGCGGATAGCGATGTTCCACAATCGTTCCATCAAAATCTATAGCAATCTTCATAAGTAAATAGAATGATTTTTTTTCAAAAATAAGAATAATTTCATACTGTAATTATTCTTTGATTTTTATTACAAGGTTCTAATCCTAATTTTTTATAACTTTAAGTAATATTTAAAATCTTGCTTGCAAAGATAGCCTTACAATAATACTTTTTCCCAATGAAGAATTTAAAATTTGTTGTTCCAAACACCTTTACATTATTAAATCTCCTTACAGGATGTATTGCTATTGTTATTGTTTTTAAAGGGAAAAACGAATACAATGCAGCCTGGTTAATTTTGCTTGCAGCCCTGTTTGATTTTCTGGACGGACTTTTTGCACGGGCATTTCATGCCAAATCAGAATTTGGAAAACAACTTGATTCTCTTGCAGATATTGTAAGTTTTGGAGTGGCTCCCGCGATCATACTTTTTCATTGGATTTATCTTGTTTTGATTGAACGATCGCCAGACAGTACATTTGAATTAATTTCCGCAAATTTCATACAAAGCCTGATTTTATTCTGCTCTTTATTATTTGCAGCGGCTGCTGCATTAAGACTTGCAAGGTTTAATATCATACAGACCGAGAGCAATCTTTTTTATGGGTTACCCACTCCTGCCTCAGCTTTAATTATTGCTGCTTTCTGGCTTATATTAGGTAGTACAGAGAACAAACAAGTAAAAGATTTGATATTGAATCTTTACCTTGTCTTTGGTGTTCTGATCGTTTTAATCTTCCTTATGTTATCAAAGATTAAAATGTTATCAATTAAATTTCAGGGATTATCATTTATTAAAAATATCTTACAGTATATATTAATAATTGTATCACTATTATTGATCATTCAATTTAAAGTATCAGGAATTTTGTTTGCTTTAATCTTTTATATTCTGTTGTCTTTGATTTCCATACCATTAACAAAAGCAAATACATAAATATTGATACCCATTAAGTATTTTTAAAAACCACCTGTCATTGTTAGTTTTTGTTTTAACAAAAGACAGGTTTTTTTGTATATATGGAAACAAGTAATAGATGTAAATCTTTAAGGTAATTATTCTTGTAGATATAATGTCATTTTTGTTTTTCATTGTTTTTGGTTCACCGGTCACGAATATTCATGTTTATGATACTGCCTTTGTGGCAATTCATTTTCATTTAATCCCTTAGTTGGTGTGCGTTTAAAGGAACAATTAATTTTCCCCGCGGTTGATTAAATTATTTCTGGCAATATATTGCTTTTAATAAAAAAACCTCTACCTTTGCAAGCCGATTTTTATAGAGTTTAGCACTAAAAACGTTTGTATGCCAACTATACAGCAATTGGTTAGAAAAGGAAGAAAAAAAATTGAAGACAAGAGCAAAGCTCCTGCATTGGATGCTTGTCCTCAACGTCGAGGTATATGTGTTCGAGTATATACTACTACTCCAAAGAAGCCTAATTCTGCAATGCGAAAAGTTGCCAGAGTAAGGTTAACAAATCAGAAGGAAGTGAATGCATATATTCCTGGTGAAGGGCATAATCTTCAGGAACATTCTGTAGTATTAATTCGTGGAGGAAGAGTGAAAGATCTTCCCGGAGTCAGGTATCATCTCATTCGGGGTGCACTTGATACTGCTGGTGTGGATGGCAGGACGCAGCGTCGTTCAAAGTATGGTACCAAAAGACCAAATAAATAATTTTTAAGGACAATTGATTCATGAGAAAAGCAAAGCCAAAAAAGCGAATATTATTACCGGATCCAAAATTTTATGACCCGCTGGTTACGAGGTTCATTAATAACATGATGCTGAATGGTAAGAAGAGTGTTGCATACAGAATCTTTTATGACGCACTTGATATTGTTGAGCAAAAAGGGAAAAATCTGGAAGGCTCTGCTTTGGATATCTGGAAAAAGGCATTGGAAAATATAACTCCCCAGGTGGAAGTAAAAAGTCGCAGGGTAGGTGGTGCAACCTTTCAGGTTCCTACTGAGATTCGCCCTGACAGAAAGGTTTCCATAAGCATGAAAAATCTGATTCTTTTTGCCAGCAAACGGGGAGGACAATCAATGAGTGATAAACTTGCTGCTGAGATCCTGGCTGCTTACAATGAAGAAGGAGGAGCATTTAAAAAGAAAGAAGATACTCACAGGATGGCTGAAGCGAATAAGGCTTTTGCACATTTTAGATTTTAGTGAGGTTTTTTGACATAACGGATAATAAATATAGTTGCTAGCTGATAATTAGTGTTTCAATGAATTCGAGCCTGAAATATACAAGGAATATAGGTATAATGGCCCATATCGATGCCGGTAAGACTACCACTACCGAGCGGATCCTTTTCTATACAGGGATCACACATCGTATGGGGGAGGTTCATGACGGAGCTGCTACTATGGACTGGATGGTTCAGGAGCAGGAACGGGGAATCACTATTACATCAGCTGCCACCACTTGTTTCTGGAAATACAACGATCAGGAATACAAAATCAATATTATTGATACCCCCGGTCATGTTGACTTTACTGTAGAGGTAGAGCGATCGCTTCGTGTACTTGACGGTGCTATTGCTGTATTTTGTGCAGTTGGAGGCGTTGAACCTCAGTCAGAGACCGTTTGGAGGCAAGCTGACAAGTATAACGTTCCGCGTATTGCCTTTGTAAATAAAATGGACAGGGTTGGTGCCGATTTCTATGGTGTTGTTTCACAAATTCAGGAAAAACTTGGCGCAAATCCTGTACCTATGCAATTGCCAATAGGCTCTGAAGATAATTTCAAAGGGATTGTGGATCTCATAGAAAGAAGGGCAATTGTATGGAAAGAGGATGAAACCCTGGGTGTTAAATATGAATATTCTGAAATTCCTGAAGATATGATAGATACGGTTGAGGAATGGAGAGAAAAGTTGATTGAAGCCGTATGCGAGACAGATGATGAATTGCTTGAACGTTTTTTTGAGGACCGGGAATCAATTACTGTTGAAGAATTTATGGAAGTTACACGGAAAGCGGTGATCAATCGTACAATTGTCCCTGTCATGTGTGGATCTGCTTTTAAAAACAAAGGGATCCAGAGGCTTCTTGATGCAATTGCTGCCCTTTTACCAAGTCCTATTGACATTGGTGCAGTACAAGGACTCAATCCGAAAAATGATGAAGAAATAGCCCGTGAGCCGGATCCTTCACAACCATTGGCCGCTCTGGCTTTTAAAATAGCTACTGATCCGTTTGTTGGAAGACTTGTATTTATTAGGGTTTATTCAGGAACTCTTAAAGCTGGTGATGTAGTGTTTAATCCACGAACTCGCAAAAAAGAAAGAATAAATCGCTTGTATCAGATGCATGCAAATAAACAGAATCCAAAAGAAAAAATTGAGGCGGGAGATATCTGTGCTGGTGTTGGATTTAAAGATCTGATTACCGGGGATACCTTATGCGATATTAAATTCCAGATCTCACTGGAATCAATGACTTTCCCGGAACCTGTAATTGGGATTGCCATAGAACCTAAAACTCAGGTTGACATTGACAAGTTATCAGGAGCGCTGAACAAACTGGCAGAAGAAGATCCAACCTTCAAAATCACTACCGATAATGATTCAGGACAAACAATAATCTCCGGAATGGGAGAATTGCATTTGGAGGTGTTAATTGACAGACTGAAAAGAGAGTTTAATGTGGATTGTAATGTAGGGGCACCCCAGGTGGCTTATAAAGAAGCAATTACCACAGTTGTTGAGCATCGTGAGGTATTTAAAAAGCAAACAGGAGGAAAAGGGAAGTTTGCTGATATTACTGTTGTTTTTTCACCTGCAGACGAAGAAATCAAGGGATTACAGTTTATTGATGAAATAAAAGGGGGGAATATTCCAAAAGAATATATACCTGCAATTGAGAAAGGATTTAAGGAAGCTATGCGCAATGGTGCTCTTGCCGGTTACCCATTGGATAGTTTAAAAGTTATTTTAAAAGATGGTTCATATCATTCGGTGGATTCAGATTCTTTGTCTTTTGAAATCTGTGCAAAACAGGCTCTGAGAAATGGACTCAAAAAAGCGAAGTCCGTATTGCTTGAACCTATAATGTCTGCAGAAGTTGTAACTCCTGAAGAATATATGGGAGATGTCATTGCTGATTTTAACAGGAGAAGGGGTCAGGTTGAAGGAATGGAAACAAAAGCGGGTGCCAGGGTTATTAAGGCAAAGGTACCACTTGCAGAGAAATTCGGTTATGTAACGGTATTAAGAACCTTAACCTCTGGTCGTGCTACTTCCACAATGGAATTTATGCATTATGAAGAAGTACCTGAAAATATAGCATCAGGAATCATTGAAAAAATTAGAGGGTCAAAAGCTTTTGTATAATATATAGAAGAATACATAAATGAGTCAGAAAATTAGAATTAAACTGAAATCTTACGATCATAATCTGGTTGACAAATCAGCCGAAAAGATTGTAAAAACAGTTAAATCAACTGGTGCAGTTGTAAGCGGTCCTATACCTCTTCCAACTCATAAGAGAGTTTTTACGGTACTTCGGTCACCTTTTGTAAATAAAAAATCAAGGGAACAATTTCAACTGTCTTCATTCAAGCGTCTGCTTGATATTTATAGTTCTACTCCAAAGACTATTGATGCATTGATGAAGCTTGAATTGCCAAGCGGTGTTGAGGTTGAGATTAAAGTTTAAAGGCTTAAAAATAAAAAACGATGCCAGGATTAATTGGAAAAAAAATAGGAATGACCTCCATTTTTGATGAAAATGGGAATAACATACCATGTACAGTTTTGGAAGTAGGTCCTTGTGTTGTAACACAAATAAAACGGGAAGAAACTGATGGATACAATGCGGTTCAGTTGGCGTATGATGAAAAGAAAGTAAAGAAAACTTCAAAAGCCATGCTGGGGCATTTCAAAAAAGCAGATACAACGCCAAAACAAAAAGTTATTGAATTAAAAGGTTTTGTAAAAGACTGGAAGCCGGGTGATATAATCACTGTTGATTATTTTCATGATGATATCTGGCTTGATGTAAAAGCAAATTCAAAGGGTAAAGGATTTCAGGGTGTAGTAAAACGACATGGTTTCAGAGGTGTAAATGATGCTACTCACGGTCAGCATAACCGTAACAGGGCCCCTGGATCATTGGGAGCATCATCCTATCCGTCAAGAGTTTTCAAAGGTATGCGAATGGCTGGTCGTCAGGGAGGTAAAACAGTTAAAATACTCAATCTGAAGGTTGTAAAAATTGTACCGGAACAAAACTTATTAATGCTTAAAGGATCTGTCCCGGGATCAAATGGTTCTTATGTAATAATTGAGAAATAATGGAAGTAGCTGTATTAAATATTGCAGGCAAGGATACCGGCAAGAAAATAAAACTTAAAAAATCGATTTTTGGCATAGAGCCAAACGATCATGCTATATATCTTGATGTTAAACAATATATGGCGAATAACCGTCAGGGAACCCATAAAGCAAAGGAGAGAAGTGAAATAACCGGGAGTACAAGGAAAATAAAAAGACAAAAAGGGACAGGTACAGCTCGTGCCGGGAGTATTAAATCTCCGATATTCAGAGGTGGGGGAAGAGCATTCGGACCACAACCCAGGGATTATGGTTTTAAGCTGAATAAAAAACTCAAACAACTTGCCCGTAAATCTGCACTTACCTATAAAGCAAAGTCAAATGCCATTCTTGTGGTGGAAGACTTTACTCTTGAAGCGCCGAAAACAAAAGACTATTTGAATATGCTTAATAGTCTGAAAATTAACGAGAAGAAATCAGTAGTGGTATTAAATGAACCTAATAAAAATATATATTTGTCGTCTCGGAATTTACAGGATTCAAAAGTATTAACTGTATCTGAGTTAAATACTTACGAGATCATGAATGCATCCAATGTTGTGTTTGTTGAAAGTTCTCTGAATTCCTTACAAAAAGATGATAAATAGAAATAGTTAGAATACAATGAATATTTTAATTAAGCCCATAGTAACTGAGAAAATGACTGACCAGGGAGAAGATCTCAACAGATTTGGTTTTGTTGTTGATAAAAAAGCAAACAAGATTCAAATCAAAAAGGCAGTCGAGGATATGTACGGTGTTAATGTGGTATCAGTAAATACTATGATTTATGCTGGCAAAAGTAAGTCACGCTATACTCGTACTGGAATAATTAAAGGAAGTAGTAAATCTTTTAAGAAAGCGATTGTAACATTAGCTGAAGGTGATACAATTGATTTTTATAGCAATATCTAATCAATATGGCAGTTAGAAAATTAAAACCTGTAACTCCAGGTCAGAGACATAAGATAGTGAGTAACTTTGATGAGATAACGAAATCATCACCGGAAAAATCTTTATTAAAACCTCTGAAGAAGTCAGGAGGTCGTAATAGTGCAGGTAAGATGACTATGCGTTATATTGGAGGTGGGCATAAGAAACGATACAGAGTTATTGATTTCACGAGAGATAAAGATGGTGTTGAAGCAACAGTTCATTCTATCGAATACGATCCTAACCGTACTGCAAGAATAGCTTTACTCATCTATGCTGATGGTGAGAAGCGTTATATTTTGGCACCAAATGGACTAAAGGTAGGTCAAAGAATACGGTCAGGCAAAGGAACTGCACCGGAGGTTGGAAATGCACTCACACTTGGAGAGATACCTCTGGGTACATTGATCCATAATATTGAACTACATCCCGGACAGGGAGGTATATTGGCACGCAGTGCAGGATCTTTTGCACAACTAACTTCAAGGGATGGAAAATATGCTATTGTAAAACTTCCTTCAGGTGAATCAAGGATGGTGCTTACTGCATGCAAAGCCACAATTGGATCGGTATCCAATTCTGATCATCAGATTTTAAGATCCGGTAAAGCCGGAAGAAAAAGGTGGCTGGGAAGACGACCAAGAGTCCGTGGAGTAGCTATGAATCCTGTTGATCACCCAATGGGTGGTGGTGAAGGTCGCGCATCTGGTGGACATCCGCGTTCCAGAAATGGTATTCCTGCTAAAGGATTTAAGACCAGATCCAGGAATAAAGCATCGAATAAATATATTGTTGAAAAAAGAAAATCAAATAAATAAGAATATATGAGTCGCTCGCTAAAAAAAGGACCTTTTATCGACTATAAACTGGAGAAAAGAGTTACAGAGATGAACCAGTCAAACAAGAAACAGGTAATAAAAACCTGGTCGCGTCGCTCAATGATTTCTCCTGATTTTGTAGGACATACAATAGCAGTTCATAACGGCAACAAATTCATACCTGTTTACATTACTGAAAATATGGTTGGCCATAAACTGGGAGAGTTTGCACCTACCAGAATATTCAGAGGTCATGGTGGTAAGCAAAAATAATCTTACTTAACCTAAAGCATTTAAAGAGATTAAAAATGGGAGCAAAAAAAAGAAAAAGGGCGGAACAGCTTAAAGAACTTAAAAAGACTACGTATTCGGCTGAATTAAAAAATTGTCCGACTTCACCCCGGAAGATGAGACTGGTTGCTGATATGATTCGGGGCAATGAAGTTAATAATGCACTTGATAAGTTGAGATACAATGCTAAAGAAGCATCCGAAAGACTTGAAAAACTAGTGCTATCTGCCGTAGCCAACTGGCAGGCAAAAAATGAGAATGTGCGACTTGAAGACAGTAAGCTGATTATTAAAGAAATATATGTCAATCAGGCAAGAACTTTAAAAAGAATTCGACCCGCACCGCAAGGAAGGGCATATAGGATAAGGAAAAGATCAAATCATGTTACTGTTGTTCTTGGTGATCAGATTGAGAAAGAAAAAGAAACAACAGGGGGAAAAAAAGTTAACGATACTCAAACAAAATAACATTAATGGGACAGAAAGTAAATCCAATAAGTAACAGATTAGGTATCATCAAAGGTTGGGATTCCAATTGGTTTGGAGGAAAAAACTATGCTGATAAAATTGTCGAAGACGAACGGATTCGAAATTATCTGAATGCTCGTTTGGCGAAAGCTAGTATTTCAAAAATTATTATTGAAAGAACCCTTAAACTTATCACAGTGACTGTTAACACTGCCAGACCAGGTATAATTATTGGAAAGGGAGGACAAGAAGTCGATAAGTTAAAGGAAGAGCTGAAGAAAATTACAAATAAGGAAGTACAGATAAATATATTTGAAGTTAAACGGCCTGAACTTGATGCGACTATCGTTGCAAATAATATTGCTCGTCAGGTTGAAGGACGTATTTCCTATCGTCGAGCAATTAAAATGTCAATAGCCTCTACAATGAGAATGGGAGCAGATGGTATTAAGGTATTAATTTCCGGAAGACTGGGAGGCGCTGAGATGGCACGTTCAGAAATGTATAAAGAAGGAAGGACTCCTTTGCATACATTAAGATCTAACATTGATTATGCAATTGCTGAAGCGAATACAAAAGTTGGAGTTATCGGAATTAAGGTTTGGATTTGCAAAGGTGAGATATATGGCAAGGTTGATCTTTCACCAAATATAGGTGTTACAAAAGGATCTCCAAAACCAAAAGGAAATTTTAAAAAGAGAAAAAAGTAGAAGTTGTTCTTTAAGATAATTTGTTGAAAAATGTTACAACCAAAGAAAACTAAATACAGGAAAAGACAAAAGGGGAAGATGAAGGGCAATTCCCAGAGGGGAAATCAATTGTCTTTTGGGTCCTTTGGAATGAAATCGTTGCAGACCTCCTGGATTACCGGGCGCCAGATCGAAGCTGCCCGTCAAGCTGTAACCAGGCATATGAAAAGGGAGGGTCAGATATGGATCAGGATTTTTCCCGATAAACCGATCACTAAGAAACCGGCTGAGGTTAGAATGGGTAAAGGGAAAGGGGCTCCTGAAGGTTTTGTTGTACCGGTTACACCGGGCCGGATTATTATTGAAGCCGAAGGTGTTCCTTTGGAAGTTGCCAAAGAGGCATTGCGCCTGGGAGCACAGAAGCTTCCTGTGAAAACAAAGTTTATTGTACGACGTGATTACGTTGAAAACTAATATTGTTAAAAAATGAAGGCTACAGAATTACGTGAGCTGACGGTTAAAGAGCTTGAAGAAAGAATAGATAATGAAAAGAACATTCTGCTGAAACAGAAGTTGAATCATGCTATTTCTCCTCTTGATAATCCACAGAAAATCAAAGAAACAAGAAGAAATGTAGCAAGATTGATGACGGTTTTACAACAGAAACAACTAAATGAAAAAAGTAACGATTAAGAACAATCAATGGAAACCAGGAATCTTAGAAAAGAGCGAACAGGTGTTGTTATAAGCAATAAAATGGAAAAATCCATAATCATTGCTGTGAAGAGAAAGGTAAAACACCCTATCTATGGCAAGTTTGTTAATAAAACTACCAAACTTATGGCACAAGACGATAAGAATGAGTGCAACATTGGTGATGTAGTAAGAATTATGGAAACTCGTCCGCTTAGTAAGAATAAATGTTGGAGATTGGTTGAAATTATTGAAAGAGCTAAATAGTCATGATACAACAAGAATCCAGAATGGCAGTTGCCGACAATAGCGGAGCAAAAGAAGTGCTCTGTATTCGAGTTCTCGGAGGAACACGAAAAAAATATGCATCGGTTGGTGATAAAGTAGTTGTTACTGTAAAAAGTGCAATTCCTTCAGGGGATATTAAGAAAGGAACAGTTAGTAAGGCTATTGTAGTGCGCACAAAAAAAGAAATCAGGCGCAATGATGGATCTTATATACGGTTTGATGATAATGCTGTTGTTCTGCTCACTAATGCTGATGAAATAAGAGGAACCAGAATTTTCGGACCTGTGGCAAGAGAATTGCGTGATAAGTATATGAAAATTGTATCACTGGCACCCGAAGTATTATAAAAACATAAGTTTCCATGCAAAAAAAATTACATATTAAAAAAGGAGATACTGTATTTGTAAATTCAGGGGAATACAAAGGTCAGAAAGGCAGAGTTCTGGAAGTGAACCGTTCCACAGAAAGAGCAATTGTTGAAGGTATCAATATGATTTCAAAACATACAAAGCCAAATGCTCAGAATCCTGATGGAGGGATTATTAAAAAAGAAGCCCCTGTTCATATCTCAAACCTGATGTTGATAGACCCTTCTTCCGGCGAACCAACAAGAATAGGAAGGAGAAGAAACAACAAAGGAAAATTAGTAAGGTATTCAAAAAAATCTGGAGAGGAGATTAAATAATGGCTATAGTACCAAATTTAAGGAAAAAATATACAGAGGAAATCATTCCTAATTTAAAAAAGGAATATAGTTATAAGTCTGTAATGCAGGTTCCCAAGCTTACTAAGATTATTATTAATCAGGGAGTCGGACAGGCTGTTGCCGATAAAAAACTGGTTGATACGGCTCAGGAAGAACTTACTATGATTGCCGGTCAGAAAGCGATTCAGACTCTTTCGAAGAAAGATATATCAAATTTCAAGCTGCGCAAGAAAATGCCCATTGGTGTAAAAGTTACTTTGAGGCGTGAAAAAATGTACGAATTTCTTGAAAGACTTATTTGTGTTGCAATACCAAGAATAAGGGATTTCAGAGGTGTTCCTTCTAAACTTGATGGAAAAGGAAATTATACCATTGGGATCTCAGAGCAAATCATATTTCCGGAAATTGATATTGATAAAATCAATAAAATTCTGGGTATGGAAATTACATTTGTTACCACAGCGAAAACAGATGAGGAAGCATTAGCATTACTAAAAGAATTTGGATTACCATTTAAAAACCCAAAAAACAATTAGCAGTATGGCAAAAGAATCAATGAAAGCACGCGAAGTAAAACGCGCCAGACTGGTTACCAAATATGCTGAGAAAAGAGCGAAACTCAAAACGGAAGGAGATTACCAGGCTTTGAGTCGATTGCCAAGAAATTCAAATCCAATTCGTTTGCATAACAGATGCAAACTTACAGGCAGACCAAAAGGATATATGAGACAGTTTGGTATCAGTAGAATTACTTTCCGTGAAATGGCTTCAGCAGGACTTATACCGGGAGTAAAAAAAGCCAGCTGGTGAGAATTGAATTGAAAAGATAATATATAGAATATGACAGATCCAATAGCTGATTATTTAACAAGATTGCGCAACGGAATTATGGCAAATCATCGAATTGTTGAAGTGCCAGCTTCGAATATTAAAAGAGATATAACCCGTATCTTATACGATAAGGGCTATATTTTGAATTATAAATTCGAAGATAAAGGTCCGCAGGGAAGCATAAAAATTGCTTTGAAATATCATCCTGAGACAAAGAATCCTGCCATTAAAAATCTTGAAAGGGCAAGCAAACCCGGTTTAAGGAAATATGCAGGAAAAGACAAATTACCTCGTGTATTAAACGGTCTGGGGATTGCCATTTTGTCTACATCACAGGGTGTTATGACAGACAAGGAAGCACGACAGAAGAATATTGGTGGTGAGGTATTGTGTTATGTATATTAAAAAAAGAGTATAAAAATGTCAAGAATTGGAAAATTACCAATAGAATTACCGGATGGTGTAACGGTAGAAGTTACTGATGACAATACGGTAGTTGTGAAAGGTCCTCTTGGTGAGCTGACTCAGAAGATGGACCCCGATATTTCAATCGGGATCAAAGAGGGTGTTGTATCGATAACACGTCCGACTGATCAAAAAAGGCACAAAGCACTTCATGGCTTGTACAGAGCTCTGGTAAATAATATGATAACTGGTGTTTCAAAAGGATATACAATTCAGCAGGAATTGGTCGGCGTTGGATATAAAGCGGAAGCAAAGGGACAAATTTTAGAGATGAGTCTGGGGTATTCTCACGATATACATATCATGCTTCCCAAAGAAGTAAAAGTTGAGACAAAGACAGAAAGGAGAAGTAATCCGATTATTACATTGACAAGTATTGATAAACAATTGATCGGACAGGTAGCTGCTAAGATAAGATCTCTTCGCCCGCCGGAACCTTACAAAGGGAAAGGCATCAAGTATGTTGGTGAACAAATACGTAAAAAAGCAGGTAAAACTGCCAGTGTACAATAGATAAATATAGTTTACAATGGCTTTAAGTAAGCGCGATCGCAGAATTAGAATTAAGTTCAGAATCAGAAAAAAAATCAGTGGCAATCAGGATGTGCCGCGGTTTACTGTTTTTCGAAGCAATAAGCAAATTTATGTACAGCTTATTGACGATATTCAGCAGAAAACACTGATTTCTGTTTCATCTCTGGCAAAAGAAATTGCTGAGAAAAAAAATACAAATAAAACTGAACAAGCAAAGTTGGTTGGAAAACTTGCTGCCGAAAAATCAATAAATGCAGGCATTAAAGAAGTTGTTTTTGATAGAAATGGATTCTTGTACCATGGAAGAGTAAAAGCACTTGCTGATGCTGCAAGAGAAGCAGGACTAAAACTTTAACGAATTATGGCTACAACAATAAGAAGAATAAAAACCACCGATCTGGAATTAAAAGACAGACTGGTTAGCATTCAAAGGGTTACAAAAGTGACAAAAGGAGGACGCACGTTCAGTTTTTCGGCAATTGTAGTTGTTGGGAATGAAAACGGTATCGTGGGTTACGGACTTGGAAAAGCCAATGAAGTCACAACAGCAATTGCTAAGGGAGTGGAAGATGCAAAAAAGAATTTGGTAAAAATACCAGTGTATAAAGGCACAATACCGCATGAACAGATTTCAAAGTATGGCGGGGCTACAGTATTTCTTAAGCCCGCATCAGGAGGAACAGGTGTTAAAGCTGGTGGAGCTATGAGGGCGGTTCTTGAGAGTGTTGGCATAACGGATGTACTGGCAAAATCAAAAGGATCATCAAATCCTCATAACCTTGTAAAGGCAACCTTTGCAGCTTTGCTTGAATTAAGAGATGCTTATACAGTTGCTCAACATCGGAATGTGTCAATTGAAAAGGTTTTTAATGGCTAACAATAAGAATAGAAGTATGGCTAAAGTAAAGATAACTCAGACCAAAAGCAGAATTGGAAGTAATAAAAGACAAAAAGCTACTCTTGATGCACTTGGATTAAAAAAACTAAATACCACAGTTCAACAGGAAAAAACTCCGCAAATTGAGGGTATGATCAGAAAAGTAAGACATCTTGTGAAAGTTGAAGAATTATAAAAAGCATTAATTTACCAGACATGGAATTAAGTAACTTAAAGCCGGCCGAAGGTTCTGTTAGAAAAAACAAACGACTTGGAAGAGGTCAGGGATCCGGCAGAGGAGGCACCTCTACAAGAGGACATAAAGGACAGAAATCTCGTTCAGGGTATTCAAAGACAATAGGTTTTGAAGGCGGACAAATGCCTCTTCAGAGAAGAATTCCAAAATATGGATTTAAAAACATTAACCGTACCGAATACAAAGGGATTAACGTTTCTACTTTGCAGGACCTGGCAGAAAAAAGAAAACTCACCTCTATTGATATTAAAACATTGATTGAGGCAGGTCTTATTTCCAAGAACCATAAAGTAAAAATTCTTGGTAAGGGAGAATTGAAAACAAAATTAAATGTAAAAGCTCACGCATTCTCGAAATCAGCTATTGAAGCCATAGAATCACTGCAGGGTACCGCAGAAAAAATATAACCAGTGAATCCCTCATCATGGATGATATGAATTTAAAAGAAGCAAAGTCATAAGGATATGGATAAATTACTCTCTGACAAAAAGTATAAGATGAGGATCGCCGCCTGCCTGGCCGGCAGGCAGGAACACAAAAAAATAAATTGCGGTGTGAGGCAACAACCGAAACCGCTGAAAGCGGTTGAGCTCATGAACACAATTAATAGTCATATATTGGTGAATATTAACCACTGGGTTTAATAAAAAGTTTAAGTAATTTGTAATGAAAACTTTAAACAATGATTTATACTGATGAAGAAGTTTATTGAGACCATAAAGAACATTTATAAAATTGAAGACCTCAGGGCCCGGATATTATATACCCTGGGAATACTTCTGATTTATCGTCTTGGATCGAAAGTTGTTCTGCCGGGTGTAAATCCCAATATGCTTGCAGAACTGAAAGAAAAGACTTCTTCCGGGGTATTGGGTATCCTGGATATGTTTTCCGGTGGAGCTTTTTCATCTGCTTCAATATTTGCTCTCGGTATTATGCCTTATATCTCGGCTTCCATTGTTATTCAGTTATTGACGATTGCTGTTCCTTATTTTCAGAGGTTACAGCGTGAAGGTGAAAGCGGGAGGAGAAAAATAAATCAGATTACAAGATACCTTACTGTTATAATCCTTATTATACAGGCACCTACATATTTGACTCAAATTCCTGAAGCTGCCCGTGTTTTGCCAGGTGTATTCTTCACATTGTCTTCAATCATTATATTGACCACAGGTACAATTTTTGTCATGTGGCTGGGTGAGCGAATTACGGATAAAGGGGTTGGGAATGGGATATCACTGATCATTATGATTGGTATTATCGCTCGTTTTCCTTTTGCTTTTATGGGTGAGTTTTATGCAAGAATGGAAAAATCCGGTGGTGGTTTAGTGGCATTTCTTGTTGAAATTGTGTTTTTGTTCCTTGTCTTTGTTGTCAGCATTTTACTTGTTCAGGGTACAAGGCGTATACCTGTTCAATATGCAAAACGAATTGTTGGAAACAAACAATATGGAGGTGTTAGGCAATACATACCTTTAAAGGTAAATGCTGCAGGGGTTATGCCTATAATTTTTGCTCAGGCAATTATGTTTTTGCCTCTCTCCTTTGCCCGTTACGGTGGCGAGGGAGTAACCGGAATAATTGGGGTCTTTGCTAATTTTACCGGCTTTTGGTATAATTTTATTTTTGCGATGATGATTGTTGCATTTACATATTTTTATACTGCGATAACCATTAATCCCCAGAGAATGGCTGAGGATATCAGAAAAAATGGTGGTTTTATTCCTGGAGTTAAACCTGGAAAGAAAACCATGGAGTTTTTTGACAGTATATTGTCAAGAATAACACTTCCCGGATCAATCTTTCTGGCTATGGTTGCTATTCTTCCTGCTTTTGCAAGATTAGCAGGTGTAACACAGGGTTTTGCTCAGTTTTATGGTGGCACATCTCTTTTAATACTTGTTGGAGTTGTACTGGATACATTGCAGCAAATAGAAAGCCACTTATTAATGAGACATTACGATGGGCTGATGAAGTCTGGAAGAGTGAAAGGCAGGGCAGGAAGTGCTGCTTCCATGTAGAAGCAAACTTATTAAGGTTCTTTGATGATTTTTATTCGAACTACTGAAGAGATTGAATTACTTAGAGAAAGCAATTTATTGGTTTCCAGCACACTTGGTGAACTTGCAAAATGGATTCAACCGGGAGTTACAACACAGAAGCTGGATGAGATTGCTGAAGAATACATAAGGAGTCATGATGCGAAACCAGGTTTTCTGGGATATCACGGATATCCAAAAACACTGTGTACTTCAATCAATAATCAGGTTGTTCACGGAATACCTTCGGATAGTAAGCTTAAGGAAGGGGATATTGTTTCCATTGATTGTGGTGTGCTGAAAAATGACTATTATGGAGATTCGGCATATACTTTTCCGGTAGGAGAAGTTTCTGATGAGATAAAGAAACTTATGGAAATTACTAAAGAATCTCTTTACAGAGGTATTGGAGCTGCAATAGAAGGTAAAAGAGTAGGTGACATAGGATATGCAATACAAACCTATTGCGAAAACCATGGTTATTCAGTAGTTCGGGAATTGGTCGGGCATGGAATTGGGAAAAATCTGCATGAAGCACCTGAAGTTCCTAATTATGGAAGAATGGGGAAAGGCTCAAAACTGAAAAAAGGTATGGTTTTATGCATAGAGCCTATGATTAATATAGGAAGAAAAGAGGTCATTCAGGAAAATGATGGATGGACAATAAGAACAGCAGATAAATCGCCTTCGGCTCATTTTGAGCTGGCGGTTGTTGTACAAAAAGAAAAGGCAGAAATATTATCAACATTCAGGTACATTGAAGAGATATAATTAAACTAAAATTGTATATGGCAAAACAAGCTTCCATAGAACAGGATGGCTTAATTAAAGAAGCCTTATCCAATGCGATGTTCCGTGTTGAACTGGAAAACGGGCACATAATAACGGCTCATATCTCCGGGAAAATGAGAATGCATTACATAAAAATTCTTCCGGGAGATAAAGTAAAGGTTGAAATGTCGCCATATGATTTAACAAAAGGAAGAATTACTTACAGGTATAAATAGTACAAAAATGAAAGTTAGAGCATCTATTAAAAAACGTTCATCCGACGACAAGATAGTGAAAAGGAAAGGACGTTTGTATGTGATAAATAAAAAAATCCCTAAGAACAAACAAAGACAGGGTTAAAATTTAAGAATAATTATTAAAAAATATATATATGGCTAGAATTGTAGGTGTCGATTTACCAAAAAATAAACGAGGCGAAATAGGCCTCACACATATTTATGGAATTGGCCGAAGTACTGCTCAGAAGATCCTTTCAGAAGCAGGCATTGACTGCGATATCAAGGTCAATGACTGGAGTGATGACCAAATTTCCAAAATCAGGGAGATAATTAATGAAAGAATTAAAGTTGAAGGAGAATTGCGATCTTCTACACAGCTAAATATCAAAAGGCTTATGGATATTGGCAGTTACAGAGGGATACGTCATCGAATTGGTTTGCCTGTTAGAGGGCAAAATACAAAAAACAATGCAAGGACCAGAAAAGGTCGGAAAAAGACAGTTGCAAATAAGAAGAAAGCTACAAAATAATTAAGATAGTACTATGGCTAAGAAAACAGGTTCTTCAAGGAAGAAAGTTGTAAAAGTAGATCCGGTAGGACAGGCTCATATTCATGCCTCATTCAACAACATCATTATCTCTCTGACCAATGCACAGGGTCAGGTAATTTCCTGGGCATCTGCAGGTAAAATGGGATTTAAAGGTTCAAAGAAAAATACGCCTTACGCAGCCCAGACTGCAGCGCAAGATTGTGCAAAGATTGCTTATGATGCCGGACTTCGAAAAGTCAAGGTTTTTGTTAAAGGACCAGGATCAGGTCGAGAATCTGCGATCAGGACAATTCATACAAATGGTATTGAAGTGACTGAGATTGTAGATGTTACTCCGCTTCCGCATAATGGTTGCAGACCTGCGAAGAGAAGAAGAGTGTAATTCGAAATTTGAAATTAATTTATTGATAAATAATGGCTAGATATACAGGACCACGAACCAAAATAGCAAGAAAGTTTGGAGATGCTATTTATGGTGCCGATAAATACTTTGAACATAAAAATTATCCTCCGGGATTTCATGGAGCTAACAAGAAAAGAAGAAAGACTTCTGAATATGGTTTACAATTGAAAGAAAAACAAAAAGCCAAGTATACTTACGGGGTATTAGAGAAACAATTCTTGAATCTGTTTAATAAAGCGTCAAGAAGCAAGGGGGTTACCGGTGAAGTATTACTGCAATTGCTTGAATCAAGACTTGATAACATAGTATATCGCCTTGGCATTGCTCCGTCAAGAGCTGCGGCTCGTCAGTTGGTTTCTCACAGACATATTCTGGTAAATGACAATATTGTGAGTATTCCTTCTTATTCTCTTCGCCCTGGAGATATAGTTAGTATACGTGAAAAATCTAAATCTTTGGAAACTATCACGGAATCCCTGGCTAATCATAGGGTTTCTGTTTCATGGATTGAGTGGGATGATGCTCAGCTGTCAGGAAAACTCATGAACAGACCGGAAAGGGAAGAAATTCCCGAAAACATTAAAGAACAACTTATTGTTGAATTATACTCGAAATAAATACAAAATATATTTAATCTTTATTTTATGGCCATACTAGCATTCCAGAAACCGGATAAAGTTATAATGATTGAGTCGGACGACTATTTCGGTAAATTTGAATTTCGTCCTCTCGAACCGGGTTATGCTATTACTGTAGGTAATGCACTAAGAAGAATACTGTTATCATCGCTCGAGGGATATTCAATTACCACAATAAAAATTGAAGGAGTAGAACATGAGTTCTCTTCGATTACCGGAGTAATTGAAGATGTAACGGATATTATTCTCAACTTGAAACAAATACGCTTCAAGAAACTTATCGAAGATGTTGATCATGAGAAAATCATGGTTACCATATCGGGACAGGAAGAATTTACAGCCGGGGATTTAAACAGATATCTGAGTGGCTTTGAGGTATTGAATCCCGATCTTAAGATCTGTCAAATGGAACCTTCTGTTGAGCTTCAAATGGAGATCAGCATAAACAAAGGCCGGGGATACGTTCCGGCTGAAGAAAATAAACCTCTGGATGCAGAATTTGGATTGATACCGGTGGATGCAATTTTCACACCTGTCAAAAACGTTAAATATGCAATCGAAAACTATCGTGTGGAACAAAAAACCGATTACGAAAAATTGTTATTTGAAATTCAAACAGACGGATCAATTCATCCAAAGGATGCTTTAAAAGAAGCAGCAAAAATACTTATTTATCACTTTATGCTTTTTTCTGATGAAAAGATTACGCTTGATACAGATAAACAGATGGCGAATGAAGAGTTTGATGAAGAAGTATTGCATATGAGACAACAGTTGAAGCAAAAACTGGTAGATCTTGATTTATCAGTACGTGCTCTAAACTGTCTTAAAGCAGCTGAAGTTGAGACACTGGGAGATCTGGTTAAATTCAATAAAAACGATTTGTTGAAATTCAGAAACTTTGGCAAGAAATCATTAACTGAGTTGGATGAACTTCTTGAAAACCTGAACTTAAGTTTTGGAATGGATACTTCAAAGTATAAACTGGATAAAGAATAATTCGAGAGCAAATAAATCCTGAATAAACTGATAAGAGAATGCGACACAGAAAGAGTTTTAATCACCTGAGCAGAACAACGAGTCACAGAAAAGCAATGCTGGCCAATATGGCAGCTTCACTAATATTGCATAAAAGAATTAAAACTACTACAGCGAAAGCTAAAGCTTTACGGGTTTTTGTTGAGCCCCTTATTACAAAATCAAAGGATGATTCAACACATTCCCGCCGCGTGGTGTTTAGTTACCTTCAAGATAAGGAAGCTGTTAGTGAACTTTTCAGAGAAGTCTCTCCGAAAATAATCGATCGTCCCGGGGGGTATACACGAATATTAAAAATCGGAAACAGGATTGGTGATAATGCAGATATGTGCATTATTGAACTTGTTGATTATAATGATAACCTATTGGCAGCGAAAGAGGAGGTTCAGGCAAAATCAGGACGTAGAAGGAGAAGGGGAGGAAAGAAAAAAGCTGAAGAAGAACAAGTACCGGAAGCAGTTTCACAGGTTGATGCAGTAACTGTTGATAAAGAAACAGAACAGGATACTGCTCCATCTGCCGAAGATGCTAAAAAGGAAGAGATCGTAGCTGAAACAGACGAACAGGTATCTGAAGAAGGAAAAGCCCAAACAACAGATGAGGAAGCGGAAGCGAAAGCAGTTGAAGCTGATGTCAAAGAGTCATCCGAAGAAGTGAAGTCTGAATCAGAAAAGCATTCTGAGCAGAATGAAGAGGTTGTGGATGAAAAGGAAGAAATATCAGCTGAACCAAAAGCAGAAGATACCGAAGCAAAGGATGAGAACATTGAAGATACCAAAGAAGATAAATCAGAAGAAAAAAAGAAAGAATAATCATCTTGTTTATTAAAACATTAAATAATATGGGGATAGATGTTTTTCAACTGAGTCCCTTTTTTATTATTTTATAGTATAACAATCAAATTAAAAATATTTAGTAATGGGACAAATTGTTAATGTTCATGCACGTGAAATCCTTGATTCAAGAGGAAATCCTACTGTTGAAGTTGAAGTTACTTTAGCCAGTGGTTTTGTTGGTCGTGCGGCTGTTCCTTCAGGAGCATCCACTGGTGAAAACGAAGCAATAGAACTTCGTGATGGAGATAAAAACCGATACCTGGGGAAAGGCGTTCTTAAAGCTGTAGATAATGTAAACACTATTATTGCAAAAGAATTAGTTGGCATGAGTGCATTGGATCAGGTTGCTATCGATAAAAAGATGCTTGTTCTTGATGGTACAAAAACAAAAAGCAAGCTTGGAGCGAATGCTATCCTGGGAGTATCGCTGGCCATAGCTAAAGCATCGGCTGAATATCACGGTATGCCGCTTTATAGATACATTGGAGGTACAAATGCCAAAATATTGCCGGTACCTATGATGAATATAATAAATGGCGGTTCTCATTCTGATGCTCCTATAGCATTTCAGGAGTTCATGATACGTCCTGTAGGAGCCAAGAATTTTCATGAGGGTTTGCGTATGGGATCAGAAGTTTTCCACGCTTTAAAGAAGGTTTTACAATCCAGAGGATTAAGCACAGCAGTTGGAGATGAAGGAGGATTTGCACCTACTCTCGAAGGCACTGAAGATGCACTGGATTCAATAATTAAGGCGATTAAAGAAGCAGGGTATAAACCGGGCAGGAAATCTGAAGGAGGTCAGGTAAGTATAGCATTGGATTGTGCTGCTTCTGAATTCTATGAAAATGGCAAATACAATTACACGAAATTTGAAGGCGAAAAAGGGGCTACCAGAAGTTCTGAAGAGCAAGCTGATTATTTGGCTGAGCTGATCAGTAAATATCCGATTGATACTGTTGAAGATGGAATGGATGAAGGCGATTGGAATGGATGGAAAATACTCACAAATAAAATTGGGGATAAATGTCAACTGGTAGGAGATGATGTTTTTGTTACCAATGTTGAATTTCTGAAAAAAGGTATTGATATGGGTTGTGCAAATTCTATCCTGATAAAGCTAAACCAAATTGGCACCCTAACAGAAACACTTGATTGTATTGAAATGGCTCATCGTGCCGGATACACAACGGTAACTTCGCATCGCTCAGGTGAAACTGAAGATTCAACCATTGCTGATGTAGCAGTGGCAACTAACTCTGGTCAGATAAAAACCGGTTCACTCAGCCGGTCAGACAGGATGGCAAAATACAATCAACTACTTCGGATTGAGGAAGAACTGGGTGACGTAGCTTGCTATGGATTTGAGTAAAAAAGTATTTTCTACCTATTAATATACAAGGGCAACAATTCTGTTGCCTTTTTTTATTTCAACTTGATATTTACAATGCTTAGATTGTTTCTTACCGATTAGTTAACTAATTTTAATACTATATACCTCGGGATAATTACTTATGAGAAGCAGATACTTATTATTGTTTGTACTGTTCGCATCGAAATTCATTTGGGCTCAGAATTACAATCCATCTGAAAGATTTACAATAGATCAAGGTTTGTCGTATAACGAAATAACATGTCTGTTTTCTGATAAAGAAGGTTTTTTATGGTTAGGCACAACAGATGGGCTGAATCGATTTGATGGGTATAATTTTGTTCAGTATAAGGCTGAATTACACAATCCCTTTTCAATACCTAATGATTGCATTTATAAAATTGCCGAAGACAATCATGAAAACATTTGGTGTGCTACGGAAGGAGGTATTTTTAAGTTGAATCTGTCTGACAATGCCTTTACATCATTTTCTCAATATTCAGATACACTTTTATATCCTGATTTTTTGCCGGTATATGATTTTTATATTGATACCATCAACAACAATATTTACTTCCTGAGCAAGTGTTATTTTGGAAAATTGGATCTTGCTTCGGGATATATTGAAAGAAAATCTTTTGACCGGAACATCACAAATGGTGAATTTAGGGAAGACTATCATCTGAATGCTAAAAATGATGAATTGTTATTTACAAACAGCAAAGGGATCTATAATTATGATATTCAAAATGATTCTTTATCAGTACAATTTGAGGCACAGTTTGACAGGCTTAATAATGAGGGAGGAATTCGTGGAATTCAATACGGATTGAATCAGGAAATCTGGATTTATACTCCGATAAGTGTTTGGCTCTGGAAAGATAATCAGGAGTTCATAAAACGATTCTCTTTGAGTGAAATAATCAGTAATGAAAGGAATATTCTTGCATTCAAACAAAAAAGCGATACGACGTTTGAGTTGTTCACATCAAATGGTATTCTTCTTTATGATTATAAACACAATTCTATTCTTTCATCTGTAAAATTTAACTTTCCTTTTGCTTCAAAAGGTCGGGTATCTTCATGCATTTTTGACAGATCAGGTATATACTGGGTAGGTACGACAAATGGATTATTCAAATACAATCACCACAGAAATACTATAAAACATTATCATTTATCAGACTATTTTGATGGATCTGATACAGACGATATTTCCTCAGCTGTTTTTGATGCCAATGGCAAATTATGGCTGGGTTTAAATTCAGGAAAAATACTGGTGCTGGATATTCAGGAAAGAAATCCTCGAAAAGCGGTTTTAATAAGATTAAACAATAACTCCAGAATACACACATTGAAAGAGAACAAAACGGGGAATATATTTGTATGTTCAGATGAAGGATTGACAGAATACATTGTACCTGAGAATAACCAGTATTCTTTCGGCACATTGAAATCGAGAACTTTTCCCATCGATGATGTTGTATATTGTATTGGTGAAGAAGATGAAACTTCCTGGATATCAGTTGAGAATGAGATTATAATTCTGAAAAAAAACAGAACCGAAGATTCTGATGAGGATGGATTGTCAGAGATCATTCTTCCTGATCCGAGTTTTGAAATTACCATTACACCCAGTTTTGTATACCTTTTACAGACGCATCAGATAGTGCAATTCAATCAGAAGGACAAACTAATTCAGAGAGTATTCCTGCCTGATTCAGGAATGAGTTTTTGTACGTCAATCAATACTTTATTGTCCTTGAATGATAGGGAGGTTCTGATTGGAACTTCTGATGGGCTATACAAATACAGTCCAACAACACATAAATTATCATTGGTAAAGATCGATTCTCTATCAATTACCAGCTCTGTTAATTCTCTTATTCAGGATAACAGCGAAAAGATTTGGATAGCTTCAGTTGGTGATTTGATAAGTATAGATTTTGAAAAGAATCAGATTCATTTTCTTGGAGCTCAGGATGGTTTGAATTTGGGAATCTTTTCCACAAGAGGAGCAGCTAAGGATCCGGCTGGGAAGTTATTGTTTTTTGGCAATAATGAATTTATTGCTTTCCATCCGGATTCCATTACCGGTAGTCAGAAAAGGCCAAATGTTATCATACCGTGTGCAATACTTACAGGCAAAGATAAATACGATTTAAGGTCTCTTTTAAGATCAGACTCCCTCGTTGTTGAACCAGGCTATCGCAATCTCAGAATATATTTCGCAGCACTTAACTTTTGGAATCCGCCAAGAAATCAATACAAATACTCATTTGAGAGGGTGAATAAAAACGAAAACTGGAAATCGTTGGGAAATAGAAATTACATTGATTTGTACGGGATCAAAGCCGGCATTTATTCTCTCAAAATAATGGGTTCAAGCAGCAATGGCATTTGGAGTTCAAATTCGCGGGATTTAATAATCCAAATCAAAGCACCTATCTGGCAATCAAGAATAGCAATTTTCTTCTATTCGATAGCATTGATCACTCTTTTTTATTTTTCAGTATATTTTAAAACAAGGCAACTAAGAAAAATTAATAAAGAATATAAAGAAAGAGAACTTATCGGGAAAAAGATTGAACTACAGAAGGAAGAATTGACCATTAAAAACAAGAATATTACAGATAGCATTAATTATGCCAAGAGGATACAAATGGCACTAATGCCTTCGCAAAGGCTATTTAGCAAATTATTTCCCGATGCCTTTATTCTTCATATTCCAAAAGATATTGTCAGTGGGGATTTCTATTGGATTAATGAAGTGGGCGAAAGAATCTATTTTGCTGCGGTTGATTGCACCGGACACGGTGTGCCGGGTGCTTTCATGTCGGTTATAGGGTTCGAGTTGTTCCGGCGTATCACTGAAACAGAGAAAAAGAAACAACCCTCAGAAATTTTAAATAGCTTAAACAGAGGATTTGAAACGGTATTTAGTGATGTTAACAATGTTATTCTCCGCGATGGAATGGACGTAGCATTTTGTGCTATTGATCATGAAATGAAAGTTATGGAATTTGCCGGAGCATTTAATCCACTGTATCTTGTTCGCGATAATACGATTACGGAAATAAAAGGAGATCGCTTTTCTGTAGGATTAAATGATGAGGATACAAATGGCAAGTCTTTCAATAATCATGTTATTCCACTTCTGGAAGGAGATGTAATCTATATTTTCACAGATGGATTTGCCGATCAGTTTGGCGGACCAGAAGGTAAAAAATACAAATACAGACGATTCCGGCATCTTCTGCTTGCCTTACATCAGTTGCCAATGAGCCGCCAGGGAGAATTTCTTAAAAGAAGTATACTCGACTGGAAAGGATCACTTGATCAGGTGGATGATATTCTCGTGGTTGGAATCAGGATAGGTAAATCGTATCCTTCAAAATAATTCAGGATGATTTACTGACAGATTCGCTGGATAACAGGTTACGCATTTTCTGCAATAAAATCTCAACTTCAAAGGGTTTTGAAATATACTCATTCATGCCGGCAGCAAGGCATGATTCTTTATCACCCGACAAGGCATTTGCAGTAATAGCAATGATGGGAGTATGTGTATTCGTGCTTGATTCAAGTTCACGGATTTTTTTTGTTGCTAATATACCATTCATTACCGGCATTTGAATATCCATTAATATAAGATCATATTTTGTTGTTCCAAACTTGTCCAATGCTTCTTTCCCATTATTAGCAACTTCAATATTTCTAACTTTGTTTTTCAGGCTAAGCAAAACGATTTTCTGATTAATAGAGTTATCTTCAACAAGAAGAATATTGGCATCTTCAAGTTTCTGACTAATTTGTATTTGAATCAGCTGATCAGTTTCTGGCTCTTTGGATTTTATTTTGATTTTGTCATTGTGCAATAGGAAAGCAAGAGCAATAATTGTGTTATTCTTTTTTGTAAGGACTTCAAAATTACCATGGTAGTGATGAACTATTTTTCTGGCAATACTGAAATTAAGATAATTCTTCTGCAAATTCATTCTGGTTTGAATAGGTGCTGAGGATGAAACGAGGTAATTATCATTATCATCTTTTTTCAGTTTGAGAGCCGGGCACATTATTTCAAATTCCAGTTTGCTGTATTCATTATTTTCCGTAGTAACGTTAACACGTATTTCAATTTTCGGCCTTTCCTTAAATTCGACTTTCAGCAAATTTTCAAAAAGATTAAGTATTAGTTGTTTAATTCTTATAGGGTTACCAATATAATTTGCACTTGGAGAATTAATATCAGATTGAATATCAAGTTTATCCTTATGTTGATTCTTAAATAATGATAACGTATTACTAATTGTTGATTCGATATTAAAACTCACCAAATTCTGTTCATCTTTATCGATATCTATTGTCGATACCTGAACAATATTATTTACAACATCAACAAGGTTGTTTGTTGAAGCTATAATAGTATCAAACAGATCCTGCTGATCAGCCGGCAATTTACTTCTGTCTACCAGGTTAGAAATTAATGTAATGTTATTTAAGGGAGTTCTGATCTGGTGAGATAATTTCGATAAAAAATCATCCTTCTGCTTGCTTTCATTCCTGCTTTCATCAATCCATTTCTGCATTGCTTTTTGGTTTCGCAGCTGCAAAAACTCATAAGTATAAATAATTGCATGAATTGAAAGGTAGGCTCCAATAATTCTTAGGCTAAAGCTGAGTTCATAGTCAGGAAGAGCAGGGAAAAGAAGATTAAGGTAACAAATTAGTGTAATACATATCAGAAATACCAGTGAGACTCTTGTACCATTATCAAGACCTTTAAGTGCAATAGTCAGTATAGGATAAGGAAATAACCATAGAAATCCGCTTCCAAATGCTCCGCCTGTTGCAAGACAATATAAAAGAACGAATGCAGTAATAATGAGAATAAGATTTGATGATAACTCTATCTTCGAAGATTTTAAAAGATATTGATAGACAAAATAGGTAAATGCTGATGCAACTCCTAATACAAGGGCTAAAAGATAATTTTCATTGAACAGGGCTATGATGCCGAAGGTAATATAGAAAAAGAGAGATATCGTAGATGCATAGCTTATGGTTATTACCTTGTTAATAACTTCCGTATCAAGGTTGTTATCAACTTTCTTTGAGAAATAATTTGTAAGGTATCGAAGTAATCCCATAACAGGGTAATTTGTTATATTACTTATTAAATTTAATTAATAATTAGCATAAATAGTAATTTTATTCGTTTTTAAAAGGACAATCCGCAAAGTAATTATTAACCAAAAAGCTGTTATAAAACCGGTTGTTAATTTCAGACTTTAATTGAGAAAAGTTAAATTTGTTGAAGGAGACAATCTTTCATATGAGATATATTGCCATACTGATTTTAGTATTTTTAAGTACCCAAACCAATTTTTCTCAGGCAGATTCTTCCAACATGGTTGAGTATAATTCTGATTTTCAGTTTAAGGAAGGCCTTTACCTTAACTTTGAAGATGTTAAAACAAATTCGCCTTTGCCAAAATCAAGGATTATTTCGGAATACGATTACAATGATCCGGATTTTTTTGATAAGGTATTGGTAAAATCCGGTGTTTATTATTATGATAACCTGGGCAACCGGAACAAACTGAATCCAGATAAAATATGGGGGTATTCCAGAAACGGATTTATCTATATCCAAATAGAGGATGATTTCTTCAGAATTACACTAATTGGTTCTATATGTCATTTCATTGCAAGTCATACAACCTATACTGATTATTACAATTCACCATACTATTACAATTCTTATTATTACGATCCATACAGAATTCCGTCTACATCATATCCTTCTACGGAGATGCGGCAGTATCTTTTGGATTTCAATACTGGCAGGGTTCTTGACTATTCCTATGAAGCAATTGAAGTTATCCTTATGCAGGATCCGGAATTGTACGATGAATATGTTGCATTAAGTAAAAAGAAGAGAAAACAACTTAAGTTCGTATATATCAGAAAATACAATGCTAAAAATCCTCTTTATTTTCCAAAAAATTAAACGATAACATTATGAAAAAGTCAATAATCAGCTTGGTTTTTATTGCACTATCTGCAATCGTTCTGTCACAAAGTTATGTGCCAACCAGAGATGATATCAATGCATTCTTTAATACAAAAACTATGGTGGTATTGCTCGATAATCCGCTAATGGAATATAACATTGTAATAAAGGAAGTTATGCAACAGGAATGGGATATTACAAAATTTGAATTCATTACCTTAAAACAGTTTGAAGAACTTCGTTTTGATCCTCAATATTCCTTTCTCTATATGTCAAAAGTCACTTTTGAGAACGATAAAACAGATGCCATTTATAGATTTCTTCATTTATCGCTTGGAGGAAATTATTACAGAAAAAATCAAATGCCTGATATTGCATCAGTACCACTGGCATATTATAATGTTGAGGAGGATAATTATATATACAAACTTGCTATTCTGGTGAGATTTATTCAAAACCACGCATTATTGATCAAAGATCATCCTGAGATTGTTTCTGCCAATGTGCTGCAACACTATAACGACAATATGAAAGATATTAAGGGAAAGACATTGTATCTGCTTGAAGAAGAACTTTCAAATGATGTGAATTCAACAGCAAGAATAAAAAAAATATACTCATCAGATTTCCGGATTGTTACGAAAGAAGATATTACTGATGCTATTTCCAGAAGAAATGATGATGTGGTTTTTTTGCATAAAGTGGGACCGGAAGGCACAAAAATCAATGCAAGGTGTTACAAGATAATCATAGGTGCTGCCGATGCTAATTTCTATTATTTCGATTATCATAAAATATCAAGTAAAAATCCGGATGGCTTCCTTAGTCAGGATTTTAAAAAGCTCGAAAGGAAGTAATATATAGATTTGAATTTCGTCAAATGGGCATGGTGCTTTTTAACCTGTATCAGGGAATAACTTGATGCAGAGTGTTTATTAATTGTATCCGTGTAAGGGTAAACTCACATATCTTTTTACTATCTTACGTCGCAAATAGAATAGAATTATGAACAACAGATTATTACTTTCTATTCTTCTGATAGTTCTGTTGAATGGTAGTCTGTTTTCACAGCAGGAAGATGTTGAATCAACATTATTACTGGCAGATCGATATGTTGCATCCGGAGATATTATCAGGGCTCTCACAACACTGGAAGATTTTCTTGTCAGACAGCCTGACAATATTGATATACAGGAGAAGAAAATAAGCATTCTTATTGAAAATGAGAGAAGCAAGGATGCATATAGAGATATTGAAGAATATATCAGGATGTATAATAATCATCCTGAATATTATTATCTGAGAGCTCTTCTTCATCTGCAGAAAGAAAAATACAACAAGGCAATTGAAGATTTTGATCGAGCTTTGCAGCTTGATATGCCTGAAGAATCTGTTTACAAGGTATATCTTAACCGGGGCATGGCTCATTTTTACCTTCAGGATTTTGATCTGGCAGAATCTGATTTTGATGAAGCGCTGGCGGCAAATTCCAAATCTGCTGCAGCATATCACGGGAAAGGAATGGTGAAATATGAATTAAGAGAATATGATGAAGCTGCATTACAATTTGAGAAGGCCCTGAAGATCGAAAGTGAAAATCCTATTACTCATTTTAATCTGGCCATGACTTATTTCAGACTGGAAGAAATGGAAAATGCATGTTATCATTTCAATAAGTCATGTACATTGGGGCATAGAAATGCTTGTCGATTGTTAATGATGGAATGCGCTGAAGAGATTAAAATTCCAAAGTAAAATCTAACAGTACTTCTTAATTATATTATTGTAAATTTATCCTCTTTTCTGGCCGATGGATCTTTCGGTAATTATAGTAAATTATAATGTCAAGTATTTTCTTGAGCAATGTCTTCATTCGGTTTACAAATCCATTGAAGGCATTCATTGTGAAATTATTGTTGTTGATAATAATTCTGTTGATGGCTCTTGCCGGATGATCAAAGAAAAATTTCATGAAGTTATTCTGATTGAGAATAAAAAGAATTATGGTTTTTCCAAAGCGAATAATCAGGGATTGGCTATTGCCAAAGGGAAATATCTGCTGATGCTTAATCCTGATACGATTGTACAGGAAGATACATTCTCGAAATGCATATCTTTTATGGACAGCCATTCCGATGCAGGAGGGCTCGGAGTGAAAATGATTGACGGCAAAGGAAATTTCCTTCCCGAATCGAAAAGATCGTTACCCACCCCATTGGTTTCATTTTTTAAAATATTCGGATTGTCCAGACTTTTCCCCAAATCGAAATTATTTGGGAAATACCATCTGGGATATCTCGATAATAACAAGATCAGTAAAATTGAGATTTTACCAGGTGCATTTATGTTTATCAGGAAAAATGTTTTGGACAAGATAGGACATCTTGATGAAGCATTTTTTATGTATGGCGAAGATATTGACTTGTCATACAGAATCATTCTTGCAGGGTATAACAATTATTACTTTCCTGAAACTACTATTATCCATTATAAAGGGGAAAGCACAAAAAAGGGAAGCATCAATTACGTAATGGTTTTTTATAAGGCAATGATCATTTTTGCCAGAAAACACTTTTCTGTAAAAAATGCTTTTCTGTTCAGTGTACTGATTAATCTGGCAATTTATTTGCGGGCATCTCTGTCCATATTCAGAAGATTTTTCCTAAAAGCAATTGTACCCTTGTCCGATGCATTTCTTATTTATTTCGGGTTTTATTTTTTTGAACCATTTTGGGAAAAAATTAAGTTTGGAATGGATAATTATTATCCGGAAGAATACCTTAATTATGTTGTACCGGCATATATTTTATTATGGTTTTTCTTTTTATTTATTGCCGGAGCTTATGAAAAGCGAACACGAATTGTTGACTTGTTAAAGGGTATTTCGATGGGAACAATTGCCCTGTTTATTATCTATGCTCTTCTTCCTGAAAGCTTAAGGTATTCAAGGGCTCTCTTATTGTTGGGTACTGTTTGGGCAACAGTGTCGGTTTTTTTAACCCGGATCACTGTTGGAAAACTGTTTCATACTGTAAACCTGTCTTTGAGCAGACAAAAGAAAAGAATTATTATTGCAGGTTCATTGAAAGAGAGTAATCGTGTATTTTCCATCATGAAACAGAGCAATATTGTTCCAAATCTGGTAGGCATTGTGGGAATTAACGGAAAGGGCAATAACGAGACATACATGGGTGATCTCTCACAATTGAATGAGATTGTCAAAATAAACCGGATTGATGAAATTGTTTTTTGTGGGAAGGATATTCCTTCACAGAAAATCATTCAAACCATGTTAAGCATTAGCGACCCTTCAATAGACTATAAAATTGCTCCACCCGAAAGTCTTTCAATTATTGGCAGCAATTCCATTAATACAGCCGGTGAATTGTATATAGTACATTTTAATTCTCTTAGCCAGGGTTTTGCAAAAAGAACGAAAAGGTTATTCGATATCCTGGTGGCGTTGGTTTTATTATTAATCTTACCGGTCGCATTATTCATTGTCAGGAACCCATTGGGTTTGATCAGAAATATTTTTCTGACTCTGACAGGTTTCAGAACATGGATAGGATTTTATCCGGATAATGAAGCTGAGATCGGCACGCTACCAAAGCTAAACAAGGGTATTCTAACTCCAATACCCGGATCAAGGAATAAAAAAATAAATAGTGAAACTATTAAACGTATGAACTTGTTATATGCAAAAGATTATAAGATGAGCACTGACATATCTATTATTTTCAGGGATTTCAGATATTTAGGCAAATAAATGCAATGAGTAAAACAGAGGTTATATTACCGGCTATGGGAGAGGGTATAATAGAAGCTGCAATAACAAGATGGTTTGTTAGTGTCGGTGAGTTTATTCAGGAAGATGATCCTTTGTTGGAGGTGGCTACAGACAAAGTTGATTCTGAAATACCCTCCCCGGCATCTGGAGTTATTTCCAGAATTATTTACCGGGAAGGAGAAATACCAAAGGTTGGGGAAGTATTGGCAATTATTGAAAGTGAGGTTGAAAAAAAGGGAGCAATTCCGGAAGACAAGGATGATGAAGAAGAACCTGATCTATCTGAAAGACCAGCTTCCAAAAATATGAAAGAGGAGATTGAAACAGAGATGAGAATTAAAGAAAAAAAATCATCCGGCTCTCAAAAATCTTTTGAAGTAAAACAGTCTGCGGGTGGGAACCTTATCACTCCCTATGTACGATATTTTGCGAAAAACAGGGGCATCTCTTTTAACGAATTACAACATATCAGCGTTACCGGACTGGGAGGAAGAATAACAAAGGAGGATTTAAATTCATACATTCAATCAGGAAGAAAATTCAGGAATGAATATGACACAGAGATATCCGGTAATCAAAATTTGGATGCCGGAAAAGAGAGCCCAAAAAACAGTTACATTTTACAGCCGGGAGAAGAATTGATTGAGATGGATCGGACCAGGAAATTAATTGCCGAGCATATGGTACGCTCCAAACGTATTTCTCCGCATGTTACATCAACTGTTGAAATTGATGTTACATCTTTGGTGAATTGGAGAGAAATAAAAAAAGAGGATTTCTTTAAAAAACATGGAGTGAAACTGACTTATACACCCATAATCGTTTTAGCAACAGTAAAAGCGTTAAAGGATTTTCCCGGAATAAATGTTTCTGTAGCTGGCGACTATATTGTCAGAAAAAAATATATAAATATTGGGATTGCTACTGCGTTGCCCGATGGCAACCTTATTGTGCCGGTAATTAAGGATGCTGACAAATGTAATTTTATCAGCATAGCCAGGCAAATCGCTGATCTTTCAGATAGAGCAAGGAAAAACAAATTGTTACCTGCCGAAATAAAAGGAGGCACATTTACAATAACAAATATGGGGAAATATGATAATATTTCCGGTACACCGATAATAAATCAGCCTGAAGTGGCTATATTAGCGGTAGGGGCAATAAAGAAAAAACCCGGAGTTGTTTTGATTAACGGGAATGATTCAATAGGGATCAGAGATATTCTTGTTTTATCTCTAACCTATGATCATAGGGTTATTGATGGTTCACTGGGAGGTTCATTTGTACAGACTATAGGGAAGTATTTATCGGAAGAATTACCTGTTTTTTAAGTCTTTTACCTTAAAAAACAGAAGATTTACCTTAATAAGTGGGTACTCTCATGAAATATTCATTACGTGCATTATAAATTATTTTTAAATTTGTTTATTTCCAACCAATTCGTTAAAAGATGAGAATTTATAATTCGTTTCCATCTCTCTTTGTTTTTCTGTTGCTTTTCTGTTTGAAATTATCCGCTCAGGAAGAAACAAATCCTAAGAAATTATTTATTGAAGCAGAATCTTATTTTTTATTTGAGGAATACAAGGATGCCTTACCATTATACCAGCAAATACTTCGGGTTGAACCGGAGAATTATAACGTTCAGTATAAAATTGGCATATGTTATCTTAACGATGTTTACCTTATCACTAAGTCAATTCAATATCTGGAAAAAGCTTCAAAGAACATATCTCTGGATTACAGACAGAACAATTACAGGGAGAAGAAGGCTCCGCTTGAAGCATATTATTATCTGGGAAGAGCATATCATATAAACAACATGCTGGACAAAGCGATAGAAAATTATCGTCGATTCAGAGAACTTGCTGATCCTGCAGAATTTAATTTGACAATTGTTGATGAGGATATCGATGCGTGTCAGTTAGCAAAAAAAATGTTACGGGAACCGATTTATTTTTCACCTGTGAATGTTCGGAATCCTATCAATACAAGGTTTGAAGAAATTAATCCTGTGGTTTCAGGTGATGGGAATACATTGATATTCACAAGAAAGCTTCAATTCTATGATGGTGTTTTTATCAGCAGGAGAAATAGTGATGGCACCTGGTCTGAACCTGAAAACCTCACACCTGATTTTGGTCTGGACGGAAATTCTTACTCCTGTGGAATATCCTATTTTGGAGATGAGATTTTCGTATACAGGAGCGATAATTTTGATGGAAATATTTACTCCAGCAAAATGGAAGGAGAAAGATGGAGTCCGTTGATCAAACTAAATGACAATATCAACACGAAATATTGGGAATCACACGCATCACCTTCAGTTGACGGAGAATATCTTTATTTCACTTCAAACCGATCAGGTGGATACGGTGGGCTGGATATTTACAAATCAAAGCGCAATCCTAAAGGCGACTGGCAGCCGGCAGTAAACCTTGGTCCAGTTATTAACTCACCAAACAACGAAGAAACGCCATTTATCTCTAATGAAGGATATACTTTGTTTTTTAGTTCTCAGGGTCATAAGACAATTGGAGGATACGATGTTTTTATTAGCAATTTACAAAGTGATGGCACCTGGAGTAAGCCCAGAAATATGGGTTCTCCTTTAAACACTACAGGAGATGATTTATTCTATTGTCCGATGGGAGTGAACTCTTTTGGTTTTATGGCACTATTTGATGAAAACAATACAGAGGGAATGCTTGATATTTATGAAGTTGAAGTTTATAACAAATACATACCGAGAACATTCCGTGTGCAGGGAAAAATCATAACTGGTGATGCAGATCCAAAATATTACCGAAAGCTGAAAGCAACAATACTCGATGCGAATACAAAAGAAATAGTCAGTGAGACAAAAGTTGAAGATGACGGTAAACTCTCTCTTTCCGTGTCTCAGGGAGAATATATCTTATTCATTGAAGGTCCGGAAACTGAAACATTTCAACAAAACTTTGATTTGACTGTCAATCAACCTGAGTCTCTTGTCATCATTCCTGAGATTGTACTGGAAAAATCGTCTGTTATCAGTCCACCGATTCCAACTGCCGCAAAAACAAAGATTAAAACGAAAAGTGATTTTTATGCTGTAACAGATTCAAGCATAATTCCCATTGATCTGATTGTACCAAAAGGAGCTGATTTAGATATCCGAATTTTGGTAAATGATAGTCTCATTTTTACAGAGTCTGTTGAATCTGTAAGAAAAAGATTTACATATTTCTATAAACCTAAACCCGGAGAGAACTTGTTAGAGTTCACAGCTACTGACCCTGAAGGAGGTGTTTCCTCAGCTCTTGTTAGCATTACCTATTATTTGCCTTTGGCAGTCGAGGAAGAAAAAAAGCTGGAAGAAATTGTACCGGGAGCATCTGTTTATATAAAATCATTTGGTATGATCTCTGAAGGTATACTCCAAAAATACCTGAGAAAAATTGAAATGAATGATTTTGATAGTTATTCCCAGCTCTACCGTCACCTGATCGAGGTTTCCGATAAGGAAGGATTTACCTCAGATGATGTGAACAGGTTGTTCTCCATCTATTTTTCTCAAAAAGACAAGGATATGTTCGATTCGGAATTCAAAGCAGTATATCCTGACCAGGATACAGTATGGGAAACTGCTCTTGACTCTTCTTCAATTCCCTTGATTTATGTTAAGACTCTGGTAAATAAAAACCTGATTTCGAAGATAGACATGCAGAATGTTTTGCTTGAATTGCTGACCAATGATTTTGTTGATGGAAATTCATTATACGGTTATCTGTCAAGTTTTCAGAAGGATACAACAGAATTTTATGCAGGGGATCTTGATATTTCCGGATCGGTTCGGACTTGGGAACTTTTTACTGACAATATAGGAGATCAGGATGCGAATTCTATATTGCAGCTCGCATCTACTACTGAAGATCTGCAATTTTTCTTCCAGAATGTATTGATAGCAGCCTCAAGCGAATTAAAGAATTATCTGGCTCAGTTACAGATTGAATCATTGGCTATTCATAATTCTGTTGATTTATTGAATCATTTGTTCGATGCGGTTAAGAATGAAAACTTCACATACGAAGAACTCATTAAAACTCTTGAGAAGGTATCATTAAACAGAAGATATTATCTCAATATATTTAATGAAGTACTGACCAATAATGCAAGTGGCACCTTAAAATCCCAGCTTTTATTACTGAATCTTGATGAAAGTCAAATCAATACCTACGAGAATTTGTTGAAATATCTTGTGGAACAATCGCAGTACAAGAATTATTCCAGAGAAGAAGTGTACAATTTGTTGCTGGACCTGATAGGCATTACTGGCATCAGTGAGTTTTCTGAAAAGATCAAGTCCTATAATATCAAATCAATCAATGATGCACTTGCAGATACATCGCTGAAGTATTTCTCTAATCCTTTTGAGCTGTTGCAATATCTGCTTGTTGTTGCACAGGATTATCACTTTACAGAGTCAGACATTAACAACCTGCTTATTAGAATGATATTGGAACGTGGGTTGTCAGAAAGGTTGAGAATGAAAGATAAAAACAAAGGAATAAGTATCTGGAAGAATAAAAAATTCCTGACAGCCATAGTTTTAGTAAATGTTGTAATATTGATAGTTATTATTCTGATAACCCTGAAACGAAAAAAATAGTAGAATGATATGAAATATATCTTACGTTTAATCCTAATACTATTATTTCAAATTTCTTTTGGGATTCATCTCTTTTGCCAGATATGGCTGTCAAATAAGGATATATATGACGATGCTGAAGAATATCTTGATGCGGAAGAGTATGTTGAAGCACTGCCGCTCTATATGCTATTAGAAAAAAAAGATATAATAAACCCAAATATCTCCTATAAAATAGGGATATGTTATTTGAACATCCGGGGGCAGAAGGATAAATCCATTCCTTATCTGGAAGATGCTTGTCAGAATATAACGTTTAATTATCAAAATTCAATCGAAGAAACAAAAGCGCCGTTGAAAGCTATTATGATGCTCGGAATTGCTTATCGCATCAACAATGAACCTAAAAGGGCGATAAAGATTTTTGAATCGTTGCGAGATACATTGGCAAACAATGATCTGGAAATGGATGCAATTATTGATATGCACATAAGACGATGTGAAAATGCTATTTTGCTTGCAGCATTTCCGGGTGAAGCCAGAACAGAGAGATTGCCCGAGCAGATCAACGATGAATTCTCAAACTATAACCCTGTCTTGGTTAGGCATGACAGTGTTCTTTACTATATGGAAGAATTGAAGTTTTATGATGCTCTCATGCAGGTTCAAATGGGGGATGAAGGATGGGGAATACCGGGTAACCTGACTCCAAAGATTGGCAGTGATGGAGACCATATTCTTGTTGGTGCTTCTTCTGATGGCAGGCAGTTGTTGCTGTATTTGTATGAAGTATTAAAAGCTGGCGAAATATATACCACCAGATTGACTGAAGATGGATGGTCCAGGCTGGAATCATTGAATGAGAATATAAACACAAAATATCACGAAACTCATGCCAGCTTTTCTGTTGATGGTAAGACCCTGTATTTTACCAGCAACCGACCGGAAGGTTATGGAGGTTTGGATATTTATATGTCTGAAATTGATGAGAATGGTGACTGGGGACCTGCTGTCAACCTTGGATCAACGATTAATACTCCGTTTAATGAAGAGAATCCAATCATGAATGTTGACAACGAAATACTTTATTTTAGTTCACAGGGCCATTTAAATATGGGAGGTTATGATATTTTCCGGGCACAACGCAAAGGAGAAAACGAATGGCGTCAACCGATTAATATGGGTTCACCGGTATCTACCACAGATGATGACTTGTTTTATTTTCCGCTTGAAGAAGGCGTTTCTGGTTTGATGTCACGTCTGGAGAAACCCGGCAATACTTTGTATGATATTTACCGGTACAATAGCATGGTATTTGCAAACTCACCTCGATTTACACTTAGAGGCAGATCTGAAACGACAGACAGCACAAATTATAAAGATCAGCAAGTTTTGGTTATTAACAGCGAAACGTCTGATACACTAATACAAACAAATCCAAATCCCGATGGGAGTTATGAATTGTTATTACCTGCCGGCTCATTTTCAGTTGCAGTTGTTGATAACAGCGGAAAATCCAGTGAAGGAACTATTGTCTTCAATGAAGGGGATACAGATAAAGAACTGGTAACAAATATTCAGGCATTGGCTGTTGATAGTCTTGTAGCAGAAGGCATTGCAAAAGATACGTTACGCTTGAAACATATTCATTTCGGGTTCGATAGTTATAAGATTTCTGAAGAAAGTAAGATTTTTCTTGATGAATTAAGAAGCTGGATGGAGAAATATGATTCAATAACTTTTCAAATTATTGGCTATACTGATGCTGTGGGCAGCGAAAGCTATAACCTAAAATTATCCAAACTCCGTGCTGAAATCATAGTCAATTACCTTAGTTCAAGTTCTGTTGACGAGGATAGGTTTAAGATCGTTGCTAAAGGCGAATCAAATCCGATAGCGATGAATACAAATACTGACGGGACAGATAGTCCGGAAGGAAGACGATATAACAGAAGGGTTGAAATAGAGCCAATATATGAAATTTCAGGTGTACTATTTTTAATAGAGATTGAAATTCCTGAAGCTTTAATTCAGAAACAGAAATAATTAACTGAGGAGTGCTTCTTTAGAATATTCCGTTTTTTTATTAATTTAAGCTTGCTTTCTTACAGATTAAGATTGTTGATACTGTAATCTGTTTTTCTCATGTTATTGACTTAAATTTGAATAAAAAGCAATCCTGATGAATAAGCTTATCTTAACATTTCTTTGTTGCCTTGCTACTCTGGTATCATCTTATGCTCAACGCAGTGAAAGTGAAATTGCATTAAAGGAATATTTCTCTGATGCTGAATTCTTTCTTGCTCAGGAGTTTTATGCTGATGCGCTTAATGATTACCTGCAAGTTTACAGAAGAGGGTATGAGAATAATGCGAACATTAACTATAGAATAGGAATATGTTATTTGAATATTGTAGGACAAAAATACAAAGCAATTGAGTACCTGGAAAAAGCAAAAGAATCTGTTTCACCCAAATATCGTGAATCAAGCCTCAAAGAAAAAAATGCACCTATCGATGTTTATTTATACCTGGGCAATGCTTATCGTGTTAATAACAGGCTTAAAGAAGCAATCAATTCTTACAATAAATACAAAGAATTATTGCCTGAAGACGAAACCAATCTGCATGAGTATACTGATCAACAAATTGAAGCTTCCAATATTGCCATTGAATTTATGAAGGAACCGGTAGAGGTTGAATTTATTAATCTGGGGTCAACTATCAATCAGGGAAATGAGAACTATAAGGCTGTTGTATCAGGCGACGGAACAACTCTTGTATATATGCATAAGCTTCCATTTTATAATGCCGTTTATTTTTCAAAAAAAATTGATAACAAATGGTCTGAGCCTGAAAATATTACACCTCAGTTGATGTCAGATGGGGATCAGTTTGTCGCCTCGATTTCTTTTGATGGGAAAATGCTGTTTCTTTCCAGGGAGGACGCTTTCAATAGCGATATATATGTTAGTTATTACATGGATAACAGGTGGATTAAATCTGTTCCTCTGGGAGCCAATATTAATACCAAATATTGGGAATCGCATGCTTCTGTTTCAAAAAATGGGGAAACACTTTATTTTACAAGCAACAGAAAAGGGAACAAAGGAGAAATGGATATCTACATAGCCCATCTTGATGATGAAGGCAAATGGGGGCCAGCCATCAATATAGGAGAAACAATAAACTCAAAACTTAATGAGGATACTCCGTTTATCACGGAAGATGAAAAAATCCTGTATTTTAGTTCTCAGGGATTCAGAGGCATGGGGGGTTATGATATTTTCAAATCTGAGCGTATTAGCGAAAAAGAATGGTCGATACCTCAGAATCTTGGTTATCCTATCAATACAACCGATGATGATTTATTCTATTTTCCCTGGAATAACGGGGAAATTGCTTATATGGCAAAAATTATGGAGGAAGGGTATGGGATTACAGATATTTATCAGGTTGTATATCCAGTTGAGGTTGAGGAAAGTATTACAGAACAACCTGAAACAACAGAAGCACAAACCCTGGTGGAGATTCTCACAAAGCCTCCTGTTGACATAGCTGATAGCACAGAGATTGAGGAGAAAGAACCCATGGAGGTTTCTGAAATAAAAACAATTGTTATCTCACCTGTTTTGTTTGGATTTGACAAGTACATTTTGTCTGAAACGGGTAAAAGTGATATGAAACCATTGATTGGTCTTCTTAAATCAAATGAAGATGTGTATGTTGAATTGCTTGGATATACCGATCCGTTAGGACCTGCTGAATACAATCTCAAACTGGCAAAAAAAAGAGCTCTGGCCGTGATGAACTATTTGATTGAAAAGGGTATTGATGCAGGAAGATTGAAGCCAATAGAAAAAGGAGAAGTTGATTTTATTGCTGTAAATACAAACTCTGATGGATCTGATAATAGTGAAGGTCGAAAATACAACCGCAGAGTCGAATTTGAAGTCATAGGCATTGATAAAAATGTGATAATTATCAAGCGAATTGATCTTGTCCCTGACCATCTGAAGGCACATTAATATTGTGCAGGATCCGTCCTGTTTTTGTATACGAACTTAACTTCAAAGTGAACTCTTGATAAATTGAGCTACATGTAAGTACCCTTTTTATTATTTTTGAAATAACCAACTTTGCAATCTATGAAAAGGTCATTCTTTTATCTGGCAATATTGTTTGTATTATGCGTTGATTTTCCGAATTCACTATGCCAGGATAATAAGGCAATTGCTGAATACTTTAAGGATGGGGAATATTTTTTCAATCGCGGAGAATATAAGGACGCCGTGATTTATTATCTGAAACTTTTAGCCATCGATTCTCTTAATTCCAACTATAATTTTAAGGTCGGAGAATGTTATCTGAATATACCTTCAAAGGAACATCGTGCTATTCCGTATTTCGAGAAAGCCATTAAAAGAATTGTGCCAAAAAACAAGTATAAAAAAAGATCACAGGATGAGGTGAATGCTCCATTGCATGCATATTTTTATCTTGGGAATGCCTATAGAATAAACAATCAACTGGACAAAGCATTGGAAAGTTATGAGAAATTTATTGATTCACCTTATTTCTGGGGGAACTACAATCAAAATATTGTTGAGAATGAAATAAAATCATGCGAAAGAGCCAAAATAATTCAGGATGCACCTCTCGATTATGAAAAAGTTAATCTTGGAGATGCTATTAACAGTGATTTTGTTGAAGAAAGGCCTGTAGTTTCCGGTGATGGGCAGACACTTGTTTTTATCAGACGCCTTAAATTTTATGACGCAGTTTTTTATTCAGTCCGGGAGAAAGAAAAATGGCGAAAAGCAACAAATATTAATCCTGAGATTTTATCAGATGGTGAATTCTGTCCTACCGGATTATCATACGATGGGAAACAACTTCTACTGGTTAGGAAAGAAACAGGTACGGAAAATATATACATTTCTTTTTTAGAAGAAGGAACATGGTCAAAGGCAGTGGCTTTGGCCGATATAAATTCAGCATCTTCCGATATTCATGCAAGTTTTAACAGGGAAGGAAATGAAATATATATTTCGAGCAACCGATCAAAAAGTAAGGGAGGGTATGATATTTTTCAATCAAAGCTCACATCGAAGGGGATATGGAGTAAGCCTAAGAATCTTGGTAAATCCATAAATACTGAGTTCAATGAACAATGTGCCTATGATTTTTCTTCTCCGAATGTTCTGTTTTTTTCATCTGAAGGGCATTACAATATGGGAGGGTATGATATATTTTACAGCAAAAAGGATGGGAAAAAATGGACAATTCCTGTGAATATCGGGTATCCGATAAATGATACACGAAACAACCTTTATTATTGTCCGTCTGATAAACTTCGGGAAGGATATTACGCGACAGAAGATATTGAAGGATACGGGGAAACAGATATTTTTCTGATCATAATAAAAGAAAATACAATTTTAAATTTTGAGGAATCCAGGTAAACATTCGGTGAAGCATTAATTATAAAATTGAAAGCTTTTCGAAAATACAACAAATACTGTTTTTTAATTTTCTTTTCTGCTCTGTTATTCATATCCAAAGTGAATGGACAGGCAACTAATGATCCGAGAGAAGACTTTCTCTATGGTGAATTTTATTTGGAACAGAAAAGATTTCGTGAAGCCTTAAACTTTTATTTGTCATCGCTTAAATACAATCCTGACAATTGTAATATCAATTATCGGGTTGGATATTGCTATATGAATATAATAGGTGAACAGCACAAGGCTCTTCCATACCTTAAAAAATCCGTATTGGAGATAAACAGGAAATATGTTGCAGGAAAGTATAAAGATAGCAGAGCCCCCATTGAAACATGGCTGTTACTGGGCGATGCAAATCATAGAGACAATAATTTGTCCGAGGCTTCCTATGCATATCATAAATACAAAGAATTAATTGCTGAATCTGATAAGGAAAAACACAAATTAATACAGGATCGTATTGTTGCATTGGGCATTTCGAAAGAGTTTCAACAAACGAAGAAGCAGGTTGGGATAATAAATCTGGGGCATAACATTAATACTCGTTTTTCAGACTACAATCCCGTTTTAAGCGGAGATGAAATGACAATGATATATACACAGTTTTGGGAGTCTTATGATAGAGTCGTTATGACAAAAAAGACTCTTTCAGGATGGACTCAACCGATGGAAATAAATGAGCAAATTGGTTCATATGGGAACTGCTACACGGCTTCTTTGTCTTATGATGGATCAGAATTGTATCTGATTTGTACTGATCAGAATAACTATGATATTTATGTCAGCAAAATGAATGACAGCATATGGGAACCGATGAATCCTTTGTCTTCAAAAATTAATACACGTTATCATGAATCCAGCGTTTGTATAAGTTCAGATGGATACTATTTATATTTTGCCAGCAACAGGCCGGGAGGAGAAGGTGGTTTTGACATCTATTGTGCAAATAGAGAGGAGAGCGATTGGGGCAATGTAGTAAACTTAGGGCCTGTTATCAATACGGAAAGAAATGAAGAAGCACCATTCATAACGGTTGACGGTTCGGGATTATACTTTAGTTCTGATGGTCATGAAACAATTGGGAACATGGACATAATGTGTTCAGAAATAAATGAAAGGGGTGGTTGGAAAAATCCAATTAATCTGGGCACATCTTTAAATACAACAGGTGATGATATATTTTTCGTATATTATAAAGAAACTGGTACGGGGTATTTTTCACGTGATACGGCAGAGGGATTTGGAAAAAATGACATCTATAAAATTCAAACAAGAGAATTTTCTGATTTGGCATATAGTGAAATCGTTGCATTTGCATCTGATTCTGAAATCACCTCTACCGGTGTTTTTCAGGACAGTTCGTATGCCCCGGAAAATCAGGCAATGAACAAGGACGTAATTTCTGATACAAAAAAAGACGATTCTGTTGCTGATACCGTATCTGTTTATACAATACAGGTAATGGCCCTGGAAAAGCATAAGAGTAAAAAACTGTTTTCAATCTCACCATTGACTATATCCCTTGGCAATGATGGTCTGCATCGGTATACTTACGGAGAATTCAAAGTATATTCCAAAGCTTTGGTCATATTGTTTGAATTAAGAAAATCAGGGTATCCTGATGCATTTATAAGAAATATAAACACAATTCAGAATTATCAGGGAATTAAAAGCACCAAATAAATGAAGAATCCGACAAAAATTAACCTCAGAGCTCTTGAGCCCGAAGATATTGATTTACTCTACAAATGGGAGAATGATAAGCAGGTTTGGCTGATAAGTGACACAATTGCTCCATTCTCAAGATATATTTTGCAAAAATACCTTAACAATTCACACCTTGATATCTACCAGGCGAAACAACTGCGATTGATGATAGATATTCTTGAAGATAAAAAAAGGCGGACTGTGGGTTCTATTGATCTTTTTGACTTCAATCCTATCCATCTCAGGGCAGGCGTAGGTATTTTGATTGGAGGCAAATCAGACCGGAACAAAGGAATTGCTTCTCTCGCTCTTAAAGAAATTATTGCATATGCATTTTCAACGCTTAACCTTCATCAACTGTATTGTAACATACAATCTGAAAATACAGCCAGTCTTAACCTTTTTCAAAAAGCCGGATTCAGAATAATAGGCACAAAAAAGGAATGGTTAAAAACTACCCGCAATGAATATGTCGATGAAGTAATACTTCAATTGATTAATGCAGATAATTAACATTTTTAGTTACTTATATAACAAATTTTCAAATAATATTTATAACTTAATATGAAATAATTTCATATAAAGTAACATTTGGGATCAACAAATGCTAAATTTTTCTGAACAGTTGATGTTATCGTTTATTCAATCCATAATTAAAGCAGCGACTAAATATTGTCTTCTGATACTCCTTTGTATTTTGGCAATAAAATCTTCAGGCCAGGAAATTTCCGAATTGAATAATTACATCCTTGGTAAGGATAAGAATGCTGTAGATAAAGCACTGGAGAAAATAAAAGAGGCAGGAGAATTAACACAGGAGGCGAATAATTATTATAACGAAGCGCTGGAATTGCAGTCTGATTATGAACTGGATGAAAAGACATTACAGAAAAAAATAGCCAAAGCTGAAAATAATGCTCTTTCAGCACAAATGCAGGCTGATAAAATTTATTCCGGAGCATATCAATCCCTGTACGAAATCTGCCGGAGAAATATTGAAGCGTCAAATACTGTTACTTATGGCGATCCTGAAAGTTACATAACGGCTGCTGAAGAAATGATGAACAATGCCTCTCTGAAAAGGAAGGAAGCATCGGGGGTAAACAATCCTTATGAAAAGGCTGCATTATTGAACGATGCAGCCGGGATGGAAAATGCGGCGATTGAAAATATGGTATTGGCATTTAAAGCCCAATGGGGTGAGGCTATTAGCTTTCCGCAAGACGAAGAGCTTGCAGATGATTATTACAATGATCAGGAACAGGAGGATCATAAATCAAGTGACATTGATCAGATCAGTGAGAATTTGGCAATAGATCAAACAGTAATTCAGAAATACGATGATTATATTGAAGATGAGTCTATTCCGGAACCTATAATGGTTACCAGAGCAGGAGCGGTTGGCGTTTCTGAAATTTCTGTTGAGGAAGCAAGGACAATATTGCATCAGCATGCGACAGGAGATATTTATGCAACATATAGTAAGCCGGTGTATTCAGAAACGATTCCTGCAGATCAGGATTCATTGATAGCCGAAATACCTCAGGATTACATTGAACCTGTAGGAGAGACGACAATTCCTGAAGCATTTTATGAAGAAGAAATTTCTGAAAAGGAAGTCGGTATGCATTCAAGGGAAGTCTTTGACATTAGTGCTGTCTCACAATCTTCAGGTGTCAGGTTTATGGTTCAATTGGCAGCAAGCAGAATTCCTATTACCAGAACTCAGATGCGTGCAATATATCCAGGCAGTTTAACCATTGAAGTGATCAGAGAAGAAAACTGGTACAAATATCGCATTACAGGATTCAGACTGTTTACCAATGCAAATCGCATCGCAGTCCATTCAGGAGTCAGAAATGCCTGGGTAATAGCAACAAATGATGGAATGACAATTGGTCTTCTGGAAGCACGTGAAATGACAAGGGTTGTTGAAGCAGATGTTAAGCGTCATGGAAGGGATATAATTGAAAATAAAATCGATTTTTATGTACAGGTTATGGCTTCGAAAGTGAGATTATCAGAAGACGAAATAAAATCGGTTTGCCGGCATTCTGCCAACTGGAGGGAGATAATAGAGGAAGGGTGGTTTAAATACCAGATCTACGCGGGTACAGATTATCAGCAGGCAGTTACTCTTCGAAATGGCATACCGGGAAGAGCATTTGTCGTAGCTTACGAAGCAGGATCAAAGCAAAATTTATACAAAGCAATTCATAATAAGTAAATCATTAAAATCTATTGATATGGAACGTATTTACAACCAGATTAGCACACCCGTTATTGCTGTCTTAACGGTAGCACTACTATTGACTTCGTGTGTTTCACAAAAAAAAGTGAAATTAATACAAGAGAGAGTCAATAAAGAGATGACCACTCAATTTTCGAATCCGCGTACAACAACATACAGGATTCAGACAGGAGATAATATTTACATACGCGTTTATAGTGTTGATCCCAAGACGAGTAAGTTTTTTCAGTCCGATTTTCCATACCTGATGAATTCTACATATCAATATTTAAATACATATGTAGTAGATGAGTTTGGATATATATCCTTTTCATTTATAGAAAAACTGTTTGTGAAAGGATTGACTATTCAGGAGGTGCAACAATCTATACAGACTCAGCTCAATGAGTATTTCAAAGAAGCGACAGCGTTCGTAAAGCTGGTGAATTACCAGGTTGGTGTACTTGGAGAAGTAAATTCTCCGGGCAACTTTACCATTGAACAAGATCAGATCAATGTGTTTCAGGCGATAGGATTAGCAGGTGGAATAACGGATTATGGAAATTATAAAGAGGCAAAACTGGTAAGGCAAACTCAGAATGGCTCTGAGATTTATATGCTTGATTTAACGGATAATCGCTTACTCGAGTCTCCTTATTATTATATGCAGCCGAATGATGTTTTATACATCGAGCCGAGAGGTTCAAAATCATGGGCCTACGATAAATTTCCATACCAAACACTGTTCTATTTCTTTTCGATAGCTATTTTGGCAGCAGCATTGTTTTTGGATTAAAATACAGGATTGCCTAAATGAAAGATGAAGATCTGATTGCATTGGAGGAGCAAGGTATAGATATCAAGAAATGGTTCAGACTATTTATTCGCAACTGGCTGTTTTTTGCAGGCAGTATTATATTGGCAATACTGCTTGGTATCATTTTTATTTCATTGTCTACAAAGCAGTATGAATTGTCTACTCATATACTGGTAAACAGAGAACAAAATCCACTCGATAAAGCAGAATTGTTCACTTCCCTGTATTCCGATCCATATCAATTGGAAAATGAAAAGGGTGTTTTGCGTTCGAAATCAGTTACTTCCCGCGCACTAAAGCAACTGGATTTCAGAACAAGTTATTATATAAGGCAGGGATTCAACAAAGTTGAGTTGTATAAAAATACTCCGTTTACAATTGAAATTGACACAACACATTTGCAACCCGTAGGAATTTATTTTTCATTGGTCTTTATAAACGACTCATTGATGAAAATTGAAGCAGAAGGCGAAGAAGTCATTCTCTATGATTTTTCAAGGGAGAGGTCTCAGCAAATTATACCTGAATTTAAATTTTCTGACACAGTGAAATTTGGCCAGATTACCGGCAATTCATTTTGTCGTTTTACTATTTTACCAGGTTATGCGTTTATCAAGAATCAGGAGTTGGATAAGGATTATTATTATAAGTTTCATTCTCTTGCACAACTCATTGCAATTTTCAGGAATTTTAAAATCGAAAACGATCGGGGATCTTCCATTCTCAGTATCTCATTTCGTTACAGGAATCCGGGAAAAGCCGGAGATTTTCTGAATAAGCTTGTGAAAGAGTATCTGATCAGAGGTGTGGAACGAGATAATAAAATAGCAGTGGCGACAATTCGTTTTATTGATGCTCAATTGGGTGATATCGTTGATTCACTGTATCTTTCAGGTGAACGGCTTCAGGATTTTAAATCGTCAAAACAGGTGCTGGATATTGGATTTCAGGCAGAGAAAGTATATACTAAACTTGAAGTTCTGGAAGTTGGAAGAGCAAAGCTTCTTGTAAAAAAACGCTATTTCAGTTATTTGCTTCAGAGTTTGCAGACGAAATCTGATATCAACGATTTAATAGCACCTACAACTCTCGAAATCAACGATCCTGTTCTGAACAGTCTGATTGTCGAATTGGCAGAGTTGTACAGTGAACGAACTGAAATTTCATTTAACTCAATTAAAGATAATCCTTATCTAAGTTCACTCGAAGTAAGAATTGATGATACAAGACGAAAATTAATAGATGCTGCCAGCACCATACTGGAAGCCACTGAAATTGAAATTGAAGAAACCAATACTCAGATTTTTAGTGCTGAACAAACATTGAACCGTCTTCCTAAAGATCAGCAGCAGCTATTGAATATTGAACGAAAATTTAAATTGAACGATGAGTTGTATACCTATCTTTTAACCCGTCGTTCAGAAATGGAAATATTTAAAGCATCCAATTTGCCGGCAAATGAGATTCTGGATGTTGCAGATTCTGCAGATGCTGTAATTGTATCTCCAAACGTTAAACTGACTTTAATTCTGGCACTGATGCTAGGATTTTTTTGCCCGGGAGCCTTGATTTATTTCAGAGAAACCCTTAACAACAAGATACGAATACGGGAAGATATCCAGAAGATATCCAAACAACCCATTGTGGGACAGGTTATTGATTCAAAATTCAAAAATTTTTCTGCAGTGCTTACTGAACCAAACTCGGTACTTACGGAATCCTATCGGACGCTGAGGACAAATCTTCAGTTTGTTATTGATGAGAGCAAATCCAATACAATTCTTGTAACATCTGCAATACAAGGAGAGGGGAAAAGCTTCACGGCGTTAAACCTTGCATCAGTTTATGCTTTTTATGGCAAGAAAACAATTCTGGTTGATTTTGATTTAAGAAAGTCCCATCTCAGGGAATATCTTGGTTTGAATAAACAAGTTGGCTTGAGCAACTATTTGAGCAAAAATGCCAGATATAATGAGATTATCTATAGTAATGAGAAGATGAATTTTGATCTCATATTAGCAGGTCCTATACCTCCGAATCCATCGGAACTGGCAGCCTCTGATCAGGCAAAGATTCTCTTCAAAGAGTTGGATAAGAAATATGATCTCATCATTGTTGATTCTCCACCTGTTGGAGTGGTCTCGGATGCATTGCAACTGTATTCATATTCTGATATTATTCTTCTTGTTGTGCGCTATAATTTTACATCACAGGAAGTATTGACCAATGTTCTTGAAGATCTTGAGGTACGAAAGATTGAAAAAATCAACATTATACTCAATGATGTTATTGTCCCAAAATCTAAATATGGATATGGTTATGGATATGGATACGGCTATATTGAGGGAAGTGAGGAAAGCAAGGGTATCTGGAAGAGCAGGAAGAACAAATCTTCATAATTCATGAAAGAAAGGGATCTCCTCCAGAAAATCGTAAGAATTTCCGGGTTCATTCAATCTGCAGCAATAATGCTTAATTCCATTGCTTATTAAAAGGAATTTTGCGGTAACAGAAAGATTATAGGCTGATATCTGATCAAATGTATCCTGATGGATAGCAATCCCAGGAGCTTTACATTCAATTAACATTACCGGACTTCCATGCAGGTTATATACCAGCGCATCATATCGTTTCATTAATCGGTTGACTTTGATCCCTGATTCAATTGAAATGAGAGATGCGGGGTATTTTTTTTCCCGGACCAGAAACATCAGGATATTTTGTCTGACCCATTCCTCAGGCGTAAGTAATACCTTTTTTTTTCTGAATGTATCGTATATAAACAACCTGGTGTCTTCAGAAGTAATCTTAAACGAATATTCCGGAAGATTAAGCTTCTTCATAATAGATTGTTGATATTTGTAATTCGCAAAGGCAAATTAATAATCTTTTTCTATTTTTAGCCAGATTGAAAGTTATTCTATGACTTATGAGCAAATCATAAAGGATCTTAAGAACAGAAAATTTGTTCCGGTATATCTGCTTATGGGAGATGAGCCATATTATATTGACAGGATTTGTGAATACATTTCAAAGAATGTTCTGAAGGAAGAGGAGAAAGCTTTTAATTTAACCATCATGTATGGTAAAGATTATGATGCAGCTGCTGTGATAAATGCAGCCAAAAGATTTCCTATGGTGTCGGAATATCAAGTTGTTGTTGTTCGGGAAGCTCAGAATTTAGGAAACTTTAATGACCTTATTTATTATGTCTCTAATCCTTTAAAATCAACAATTCTGGTTTTGGGTTATAAATATAAAAGTTTTGATAAGAGGAAAAAGCTTTATAAGGAATTTGAAAAAGCCGGTGTTGTTTTTGAATCCAAAAGACTTTATGAAGACAAAATTCCCGGCTGGATTAACCAGCATTTAAAGGAAAAGGGGTATTCTATTCAACCCCAGGCATCACTACTGTTAACTCAGTATTTAGGGAGTGATCTGGAAAAAATTGAAATGGAGCTTGAAAAGCTTATGATTACTCTTCCGGATAATGAAAAGCAAATATCGATCAGATCAATTGAAGAAAACATAGGCATCAGCAAAGATTACAATACAATTGAATTGCAGAAAGCATTAGTGGAAAGAGACGCACTAAAAGCTTTTCGAATTGCAGAATATTTTGGACACAATCAGAAAAGTAACCCGATAACTGTTACTATTACATCCCTATATTTTTTCTTTAGCAAAGTTTTTCTATATGCTGTTATGAAAGACAAATCGAAACAGAATATTTCCGAGAAACTTAAAATTCATCCATACTTTGTTTCAGAATATCAAAAAGCGGCACAGGTTTTCAATCCAGCAAAAACCGCAAGTATTATTCATCTGCTCAGAGAATACGATTTAAAATCGAAAGGTGTTGGAAATTTATCAGGCACTCCACATGATCTATTGAAAGAATTGATTTATAAAATACTTAATTGAATTGAAAATATGACATTACTATTAATAGCAATTACCTCTTTGATATCTGTACTGGCATTAAGCAACAAATCTTTGTTTTATCGTCTTCAATTTAATGCTTACCAGATATATCACAGGAAAGAATACTACCGGTTACTGACTCATGGTTTTGTGCATGCAAACTGGTGGCATTTAATTATCAATATGTTTGTTTTGTATTTTTTTGGTGTATATGTTGAACAGACATTAAAAATCCTCGCAGGCCAGGATATGATCAAATTCCCATTGCTGGTTTATTTGATTTTGTATTTGTCGGCAATCGTTTTTGCATCAACGATCAGTTTGATTAAATTTAAGGATAATCCGATGTATAATTCTGTTGGGGCGTCGGGTGCTGTATCAGCAGTTGTTTTTTTCAGCATTTTTTTTGAGCCCTGGCAAAAGTTATATCTCTATGGTTTAATTGGCATTCCCGGAATAATATTTGCCATAGTTTATCTTTTGTATGCTCAATATATGTCGCGTAGGGGAGGTGATAATATTAACCACGATGCACATTTTCTTGGTGCTGTTTTTGGCTTTGTTTTTCCACTGTTTATTGATTTCAGCTTGTTTAAATTTTTTCTTTCACAGCTTGGTATTTTATAAATTGATTGCTGATATACTTATGCTTTATGCATTCCAGATTCATTTGTCATAACGGTAAGTTTTTGTTAAGCGATGAAAACAGTTTGAGACATGATAACAGAGCTTTTTGTTATGGAGATGCTTTATTTGAAACCATACATTGTCTTGGCACTGAACCTCAATTTATAGATCATCACTGGCGCAGGTTATCATATGGTATGAGCGTGTTAAAGATGAATGCCGGAAATAATTTGACACTTGAACTAATCCGGAATTATATTGAGAAGCTTTTAAATAAAAACAGGATTTTTAAAGGTGCGCGACTAAGGCTTACCGTATATCGGAATCAGGGTGGTTTGTATACTCCTGAAAAAAACTCCATCTCCTGGATGCTTGAAGCTTCGGCTCTTGAAAATGAGATGTATGAATTAAATCCAAAGGGTCTGGTAATAGATATTTTCAATGAGCTTTATAAACCTGTTAACAGGTTATCAAATTTAAAGACCAATAATGCTTTAGTGTATATTCTGGCAGGTTTATATCGCAGGGATAATAACCTGGATGAATGTATTATTCTGAATGAGTACAAGCGTATAGCTGAATGCATTGGTTCAAATCTGTTTCTTGTTTTTGAGAAAGAGATTATAACACCTCCTTTGTCAGAAGGTTGTATTTCAGGAATTATGAGAGAGGTTATAATTGAAATCGCTTCCTCCTCAAACTTCAATATTAAAGAATGTAGTATACTTAAGAAAGATTTGATTGAAGCGGATGAAATTTTTATTACAAATGCAATTCAGGGGATCAGATGGATTGGAGCATACAAAGACAGAAGATATTTTAATTTTGTAACAAGAAAATTACTGGCTGAATTGAAAAGAAAAGCTTTTAAAGATTAATTCATTTCCGGATTTTCCGGGAAATTTGCCCACATTTCGTATTTTTTACCCATGCGCTGCAATGTTTTTGTCCAGAAATGTTTGTTCATAGGCATCATAACTTCATCCGGAGAAATATCACCTACAACCCATGCATTTTCTGCAAGCTCATCTTCTAATTGATTTGGTGACCACCCGGAATATCCAAGAAAAAAGCGGATTTGTCCCTTATCAATATTTCCTGACGAAATTAATCTTTCAACAACTTCAAAATCACCTCCCCAGTATATGTTTCCCAGAACATGAACACTCTCAGGTATTATATCCCCTAATGTATGAAGGTAATGCAATGTATTTGTGCTAACCGGACCTCCAAGTGCGACATCGGCATCGATTTTTGGAAAATTCTCAACTACCTCATTAATATTTACATCAACAGGTTTGTTTAACACAAAACCAATGGTGCCATTTTCATTGTGCTCTGTTATCAGTACAATAGAACGCTTGAAATAATTATCCAACAAAAAAGGTTCACTTAACAGCACTTTCCCTTTTTGTGGTTCCTTATTTTCGTCCGGCTCAAAAAAATTATAATTCAATACCATAGTAAAATGTATTATGCAGGATTTTGACAGGCATTGCTATATACAAATTACAAAATTAATTAATTCATTGTGTATTCTTTCTTTCATATGTTATAATTATGTTAAATTATATAGGTATTTATATCTTGCCGCTATGCCTGAAAGGATCGTTTTGTTTTTTTTATTCGCTTCACGAGTTTCACATGTAGGGATTAAAATTCAATCCCTATCGGGATTTGATATCAACGGCAGAAGGTAAAAGTTCTGGTAAATTATACTGTTCTGAAGCATGTTAATTTCAAATACTAGACTTGTATTTTAGGATTTTTCTTGCAAAAACACGTTCTTTGAAATGCACGCAATTTATTTTATAATTGATGAATATCTCAAAAAGACCTTCGTTGCTGGTTTCGTTTTTGCCGGTTATTTTTCTGATCGTTTTTCTTACAGCCAATGTACTGATTTTCAAAGAAAAAACACTTGACGGATCAAATCAAATTATTTTGTTGCTCGCTGCATCACTTACTTCGTTAATTGCAATTCACTTCAGGATCAATTGGGTTAAAATCAGTGATTCAATATTGCAGAATATCGGTAAAGCCATGCCAGCCATGCTCATTCTGCTTCTTATAGGTTCTCTTGCAGGCACATGGCTTATCAGTGGTGTTGTACCGGCAATGATATATTATGGTTTGAAAATTATTCACCCCAAAGTTTTTCTTGTAACAGCAATTGTTGTTTGCGGACTTGTTTCTCTTGCCACAGGATCATCATGGACTACCATTGCCACGATTGGTGTTGCCCTTCTTGGAATTGGAAAAACTTTAGGAATACATGAAGGAATGGTAGCCGGGGCAATCATTTCAGGCGCATATTTTGGAGATAAGATGTCGCCGTTGTCTGATACAACAAACCTGGCACCTGCCGTTGCAGGAACTGACCTGTTTACTCATATCAGGTATATGACAATTACAACCGGCCCATCCATTGTATTGGCCATCCTGATTTTTCTCACAACAGGGTTTGTATATGATTACAACAATGATGTGGCAAATATAGAAGGAGTACTGATGGCTATTGACAGGGATTTTTATATCTCTCCCGTATTATTGCTGGTTCCTGTATTATTAATTGTTGTCATTATTAAAAAGACACCTCCGCTGCCTTCACTTTTGATCGGAACATTGTTGGGAGGTGTATTTGCTGTAATCTTTCAACCTCAACAAATCAGAGAAATTGCACAAATGCATGCACCTTATCTGATTCAATCATATAAAGCATTTATGCAGGCCATGTTTGGGGATATAAATATTGCATCAGATAATTCGATTGTTAACGAACTTTTTTCTACCGGTGGCATGAAAGGTATGCTGAATACTGTTTGGCTTATAATATCTGCAATGGTTTTTGGTGGTTCTATGGAGGCGGCCGGATTTTTATCACGTATTACAGAAGCAATAATCAGCAAAGTGAAATCAACGGGATCATTGATCATGTCAACAATTTTCACATCAATATTTTTTAATATTACAGCATCGGATCAATACATTTCAATTGTTGTTCCGGGCAGGATGTATGCTGATATCTATAAAAAAAGAGGATTAAAACCGGAGGTTCTGAGCAGAACACTTGAAGACGGAGGAACATTGACTTCAGTTCTGGTACCCTGGAATACATGCGGAGCAACCCAGTCCAGAGTGCTTGGAGTATCTACGCTTACCTATTTACCCTACTGTTTTTTTAATCTGATAAATCCTGTTGTGGCAATTGCAATTGGATATCTGAATTATAAAATCAGAAAATATGATGATGTGAAGAAAAATTCTAAGGAGAAATAAATATAAATAGCTGATAGTTAAAGAATTATATAACAGGTATAATTATTCAAATTATGTTCAATGGAAAAGACATGGATTACATTGATCAGGCATGGAGAGACTGAATGGAATGTTGCAATGCGGTTGCAGGGAATACAGGACAGCAATCTGACATCAAAAGGTTTAAGGCAGGCAGAACTGCTGGCCCGGGAATTATACAGCAGGAAGTTTAATGTAATGATTTCAAGTGATTTGGGAAGGGCAATAAAAACAGCAGAAATAATCTCTTCCAAAACCAACCTAACTGTTATTCGGGACCAGGCTTTAAGAGAACGAAATTTTGGAATTATGGAAGGTCTTACCAGAGAAGAAATATCAGAAAAGTATCCTGATGTTTTATCCGGGTTCATGAAAAGGAAGGTCAGTTATAAAATAGAAAATGGTGAGAGTCTCGCAGAATTCTATGACAGAGTTACGAAAGGATTAAACAGGATAATAAGTGTTCATGAGGGGAAACGGATTCTGATAATTACACATGGAGGCGTTCTTGATTGTATGATACGCATGGTTTTTCATTATCCTTTATCAGATACCAGGAATTTTACAATTTACAATGCTTCGATCAATGTCTTTTCAACTAAGAATAAACAATGGATGCTCGAAGAATGGGGAAATGTCGATCATTTGCTGGCCATTGAAAAATCGGATGAAATCAACTGATTTATAGAATAAAAAGAAAACAAAGTATTTAATTTTATATCTGAATATTATTTGATATTGAAAAAGGTTAAACCTTTTTGTATAATTTTCATCAAACAGAGTAAAAATACCTTTTGTCGATAACAGGAATGGCTAATAGGAAGGGAGAATATTCTGATTCTGAACTCATACGGTTATTTCATGAGCCGGAGAAAAGTGATTATGCCTTTAACCTTATTGTAAAAAGGTATCAGGAACGTCTGTATTGGCATGTGAGAAAACTGATTATTGATCATGAGGATACCGATGATACGCTGCAGAACACATTTATTAAAGCATGGAATGGCTTAAAGAGTTTTAGAGAAGATGCAAGTCTTTTTACATGGTTATACAGAATTGCCACGAATGAGGCTCTTAGTTTCTTAAGAAAGAAAAAGAAAAGATCTTTTGTGCCTTTGGTTGATGTTGAATATAGTTTAGAAAGGAATCTTGAAAGTGATGAATATTTCAATGGAGACCAAATCCAGAAGAAGCTCCAGAAAGCAATTCTCACCTTGCCTGAGAAGCAGAGAATAGTCTTTTTAATGAGGTATTATGACGAAATGAAGTATGAGACCATAGCTGAAATACTTGATACTTCAGTAGGTTCTCTGAAAGCATCATATCATCATGCAGTAAAAAAAATAGAAAAATTTCTTATGGACGAATAAACCTTTTCTAATTTTAACAGTCAAACTTAAGGAAGCAAATAGCTATGCCAAATAAAAATAGATATCAATGAAACTTTCTGAGATTAAAAAACAAAATCCTTTTACAGTTCCGGATGGATATTTTAATGATTTTTCCTCTCGTTTACAGGATAAACTTGGTAAACAGAAAGATTCTAAAAAAAGATCGTTATATTACTCTCTTAAACCCTATATATATTCAGTTGCATCAGCAGCTGCAATTCTAATTGCAGCTTTGGTTTATTATAATATATCAGAGAATAAACACAGCGAAACAGTACTGTTAAGCTCAGAAATAGCATTGGCATTTGAAGATAACATTTATGACCTTGAGGAAACGTATTTAATAGAAAATTATACTGTACAACAGGAAGCTGAAGAAATGATTTACGATTATGAATCAGATCCGACATATAAGGATGAAATTATTCAGTATTTATTGGATGAGGATGTAGAAATTGAATCCATTGTAAATGAACTTTAATCTTAAGATAATGAAGAAGTTTTTACTTACTTATTTATTGGTTCTGTTTGCTGTCTGTGCTTTTGGACAGTCCTCAAAATCTGAAAAGGATAATATCAGGAAACAAAAAGTGGAATTTTTCAATAAAAAACTAAACCTTTCAAATACTGAGGCAAATAATTTCTGGCCTATTTATAATGAGTATCAGAATCGGAAAAACAAAATATCTTCTGAGAAAAGAGCACTTATTCGATATTATATGCAAAATGCTGATTACATGTCAACAAATGAAATTACGGAAACCCTTGAAAAATATCTTTTTTATGAAAAGCAGGAAACGGATTTGTTGATCACATATAGTGAAAAATTACGAAAAGTGCTGCCTGATGAGAAAGTACTCAAAGTCTATGTAACCGAAGTTGAGTTTAAAGATTATCTTTTAAAACAGTTAAGGACAAAATAAATTTTTTTTGCCTGTTATTTTCTAACCAAAAACCCTAAAATGATATCACATACTATGTGAGGGTTTTCTTTTAATCTTCTGGTGCAGTAATGAAACCATTTTTCACCATAAGGAACATAAATGCGCATAGTGTGTCCTTCATTTACAATTGCATCACGCAATCTTGGAGTAACACCATACAACATCTGAAATTCATAATAATTTCTTTTGGTTTTGTGTTTTGAAATTAACGAAAGGCAATTGCAAATTAATTTTTTATCATGTGTAGCAATCGCCGCAAACATATTTTGGGCTAAAATAAAATCAAGGCATCGTAAAAAATTGGTATTTATTTCGTCCTTTTTTTTATAAGCTATATCCGGCGGCTCAATATAAATGCCTTTGCATAACCTGATGTTCACCGGGTGTTTCGGGTTGGAAAATTGTTGTATGGTTTTCAAATCCGAAGGAGATCTTTTCAGATAGGATTGAATTACAATACCAACATTGGAAGGATATTCATTATAAAGCTTCTCAAAGAGCTCAAGTTCCAAATCCGTACATTGAGAGTCTTCCATATCAATTCTAACCATGAAATTATGCCTGACAGCACCAATAACTATCTCACGAATAGTCTGATAACAAAACTCAAAATCTTTGAGCAAGTCAAACATTGTTGGTTTTAATGAAAAGGTAGTGAGAAGATCATTTTCTGAAGACTTTTCAATAGTTTGAATATACTTTTTTTGAAAGTTTTTAGCCTGTTCTTTATTGCTTAAAAATTCACCCAAAATATCAATTGTTGTTAAAATTCCTTTAGCATTTAAAAGCTTAACAATTTTTACCGCATCATAAAAATTCTTTCCTGCAATGTATTTTTTTGAGAAAATCCATATGAATTTTTCCGGAAGAAAAGGAATTATCCAGGCTATCAGTTTGTTGATCATTTTATTAGTTCTTAAAAATGATTTTTATCATGTTTAAGTATTTGATAATTAGAAATTTATAAATTCTAAAAATTATAAAACAGGACAATTATCATTTATACTATTAAAAAAGCCGCGAGCTAAATGCTGCGGCTTTAATGAAAGCATATGGATAATGTATTATCGAATTACCAATTTACTGATATGATAGGCTTCGTGGTTTCGAATTCGGATGAAGTAGAGACCAGCAGGCAGATCACCTATATATAGATCCTCATTAAATTCCTTATTTTCAATACGACGCATCATCAATATGCTGTTTTGCGCATTAAAGAGTTCAAGAATGTATTCTCCCGGGCGTTCAAACTCAGCTTCAACAGTAATGTATTCATTTGCAGGATTCGGATAATACTGAATATTCCATTCATCTGCTGCTATAGAACTAACTGCAAGATCAGTATCAAGATACACTGACCGGACTGTCTGACAACCATTTGTGCCGGTAACTGTTACGCTATATGTTCCCGCCTGAGTAGCCGTATAGGTTGACTCTGTCGAGCCGTCACTCCATAAATAAGAGGCATGACCTGATCCGGCATCAAGCGTATACGGGAATTCTACTTCCAGGGATTCACCGCCAAAGTTCACATCCGGACTTGGAATTACATCAATAGGGAGATTGAACTCATCATTTTCGGGTCTTAGATCACCTTCTGAACTAATGGTTATGCTTATATTGTCCGAACCCAAATCATTCAGAGGAATAGTCTGCTGAGTAGTATGGATCTTTGAAGTATTATCTATCCATGTACCGATGTTTTCAAATTCTTCGGTAAATAAATAGTCACCTCCGCGTCGGTATACCAACGTAATAAATGCATACGTTCTTGGTTGGTTTCCATTATTCAGTATAAGCACCTCAACATCTTCATAATCTCCGGAACATGCATTTTCATCAATGTCAATCGATGCAATGACATAGTCTAATATATCCAGATGAACAGTTACCGTATCGCCACCATAGCAACCTGTTACAGTGTCCAGAACAAACACTTCTACATTTGTTACATCAGTTACTGTATAGGTTTGTTCCGTTGAGTTATCATGCCATAAATATGTATAATTCTCGCCGTAGCCTGCGTTAAGTAGCATTTCTGCCACTTTGTATACGGAATCTTCTTCAACACCTAAATCTATTATAGGATTTTCCAGAGTACTTACAACCCAATCCAGGGTGTCGTTTTCAATTCTCATATCACCGGCTGTGACAGCGGTCAGATTGAAATCATAATCACCCAGTGGAGTCAGATCAACACTTTCCGAAACAAATGTATGATCATAATACTGACCGGGGAGAAGTTCACTGACGGTAACATTTGCATTTACTCTTGGCTGGCTTTCATATTTGAATGATACTGCAATATTATTTGATGAAGTAAGGGTATCGCTTCCGTAATTCTGTATCCTGAGTATGATCGGTTCGCTGCCGGTTCTGTTGCAGGCATTTGCAGGACTTACCAGCATAACAGGTCTTATATCATGAATTCTGAACCAGATGTCAATTGTATCGGATGCAGGACATCCATGTACGTCAACAACATCAAGCCAGTATATTCCTGAAGTATCTATCAGCCTTGATCCATTTTCATTTCCATCATTCCATAAATAAGAAGCAAAAGTAGGATCGACATCAATATAATAACTCAATCCGTCAATAATGGTATCGTTTCCAAGATCAAGATCAGGATAACCATATACACTGATTGTTCTTTCTATGGTGTCATTCTCAGGAATCGTATCCCCGCCAAAATAACAATATGTTTTCAGGTTGTAATCTCCAATTGCACTCATATCTTCGGTTCTGCTCTCAAAAGTAAACCATTTTGCAGCACCCGATAATAGTCTGGTTTCAAGAACAATTGAATCTTTTACAACCGGATTACTGTTCAGTTCATAGTAAAGCATAATTTTATCTCCGATTATCAGGCTATCTGTTCCTGTATTCCTTACTTGCAACTGTACATTCTCAGCATTTGTTAATTCACAGGAAGATTGCGGCCAGATAATGCTGTCAACTGATACATCGTTAAATAAGAACTCGATGTATATAGAATCGTATGTTTCGCATCCATGGACTATTTCAGTGACCGTGAGATAATACATACCCGGATCTTCAACATCATAAACGGGAGTTGTTGAATTATCCCCCCACAAATAAGAGTAATCCGGATCAAAAATAGGCTCAATAAGAACGGTATCAGGTCTTCTTGAAGAAATTGTATCGACAAGTCCGGTAATCGGGCTTTGCCATATTTCGAACGATTTAATGAGTGTATCGTTATTTGTGCCATAGAAGAACGGATCGTCTTCAATGAGAGTGTATGCTTTTATTTGATAAGTCCCCGGGGTATTTACATCGAACGAAGTTGGCATGACATGCAATACACTATCGCCTGGTATTAGATCGGATGCCAGGGAGAAGGTGTCTATTACCGCAGGTTCACTTTCAAAATCGTAACCAAGGATAATTGTATCGTTCGTATTCAGATCATTGTATCCGAAGTTTGTCACCCAAATGCTCAGTTCGTCAGGATATGTATACTGACATGTATCTTTCGGAACGGATATGCTTGACACTCCGACATCGACGGGCGCAGGGTACAGTTTGAAATTATCAAATGCAAGACCCCTGCCATTGTTATCATCGTCTGATGCCCATTTCATCCTGAATTTTACTTTTACCTCTGTGCTCAATGATTCAGGCAATAATTCTTTCACTGTTAGCCAGTCACCACTAATCCCTGACCACCCATTATGCCCCAGGGCATCAACCGGACTGTCGTACCAGCCCCAATAGGTGCTTAATGCAGTATGATTTACAAGGGTCCAGTTCTCGCCGTCGTCAATGGAATATTCCACTGCTGCTCCGTCTTTACCTTCTTCGGAATCCAGCCAGTAATCAAGTTCAATAATATGTCGCCGGACGAATGAAAGGTCATAGCAGTTGCTCTCGATGTATGCAGTATCGCTGTTCTCATAATTGCCGTATGGGGAAAGTATCCATGAATTCGGTGAATCCGGAAGTTTAGGAATACTTCCGCCTTCTGGTTCTTTACAAAGCCAGGTTGAACCTTCGGAAGGAAGCCATATACCTCCTTTATATTCAAAATCTTCAGTAGAAGGCGGAATATAGGTATCACGAATAAAAAGAGGTTTTGTCATTGTATCGTTTGAAATATCTTCGTCACCATCCAGTGCAACACCTATTACAAATTTATCGTAAATATCTCCCTGGGGGAAATTTGCCAGCTTGCTGAATGTAAAAACAATGCTATCGTCAATGCCTATTGATGAGTATATTGTATCATATACCAAAGTGCTGTCGACACCCCATAATCCAAAATACACAGGAATCATTGCAGGTGTAGATTCTTCAGCAAAATTTCTTATGGTTACTTTTACCGTATCGTTGTAAAAGCCGATACAATCATCGAAGGGAGAGTGTATTTCCGTAATAGCCAAATCTTTGGCAAGATGATTTCCAAGAATGGTGAAATTATCCATATTGAATCCTGCCCTGCTGTCTCCTACCTGTGCATCGGTATCCAATACCGAAAGACGGAATTGAACGCTGTCGTTCCTGGACAACAGTGTATTGGCAATATCGGAAAATAACAATTCATCCCAGTAAGAAGAAGCCGTCGGATGATCGATATAACTCTGCCAGATGGTCGTCCATGATTTTCCTCCGTTAACGGATACGGACATAGAGGCCCGGTCAATCGGATTGAAATCAATCCATTTCCTCATATAAATCTTTATATTGTTATAATACCTGAGGTTGATCATCGGGGAGGTAGCATGGTAAATATTGGTACCGTTTATTGTATCGGGATAGGCACCGTCATCGGTAAGATCAGTTCCTAACACTTTGGTTCCGGAATAGGCAAATCCGGGATCTTTTGATTTTGTGCCAATTAGTTTTCCTTCGGGAATGGCGATCTCAAAATCCCCTTCAAGATCCCAGCCTGTGGTAGTTGAGTAATTGTCATAAAAAACAGCTTCTTCTACAGTGGCAGTTACAACGTTTGAAATCGATGACACTGGCAAAAGGGTATCATTGTAGGAGAGTGATTGTGCATCCACACCAAAAGTAAACTGGCTGTTGTGTTCAATGTCGTTGGCCAGATCTGCCGTGAGCCACAGGTAGTTTTTACCAAGCTCCAGCTCGTGGGAAAGACCGGTAAACTCCACTTCTCCTCCTGAAATGGATACGGCAGAACCGACTTGTGTGGGGTGACCGTTCTCTTTACTTTTGTAACTACTGCTTATTGTATGAAACAATTTGAATCCTGAAGACTTAAAATAACTTTCACTTCCTGAATTCAACTGAAAAGCCACACTGTTAAGGTCGCTGATGCCATTGTTTCCCATGATTTCAATTTCTACCCTGATCAAAGGCAGTTGTTCGGTTTTGGAAGCTATTACTTCATGCTCTACATCGGTATAGGCAATACTCTTCACAAATTTATCAATGATGGCTTTTTCTTTTATTACGACACTGTCAACACAAACTCCGTGTCCACCGTTGGCCATACCCAGGAATCCCAGGTAGAAGTCTTCACACAGGTATTTCTCATCGATCTCATTAATATTATATATTTCTCCTGTCCAGTCATCCATGCGTTCAGTATAGGCAATTATTGTATCCCAGTCGGCAGCGGAACCTGCTTTAAACAGTATGGTTAATTCATCCTGACCAAGGAAACTTTTTGCCTGGGCATGCCAGAAAGTTAACTCAGGCCTCTCGGCAACAGAGAGATCAATGGCCTGTGATTGAAGCGTTCTGTATACACTTGTTCCGGGATCAGGCCAAAAGAGCCATGCATTAAGGATTCCGCTTTTTGCACTTAATGGATACTGATCACCACCTGTGTCATACTTCCATTTCACAGTCGGATGAGCTGGCATACTGGTCCATGTTGCCTGGTCTTCAGATGTTTCAAAACTGGAATTGAGATAGTAAAGTGTATCGGTCTGTGCTGTCAGCAAAGGGATCAAAAAAATACACATAACGTGAATTGCCAACAATCTGTAAAGCAAATATCTTTTCATTTTAATCAGATTCTGTTAAACGACATTTATTATTTCTACGTATAGCATATTGTTAGGTTATATTTTTTTCAACATAAATTTACCTGTCTGAATTGTATTTAAGTGCTTCCAGTTCATTATTTTATAAACCTTTTCCGTTTTTTTAACGTATATTAAGCAGATATACTAAACCATTCTAATCATGCGATTTTTAAGTCTACTCCTGATCGTTATAAGCTGTACCCTCAACACCTATGCTCAAACTGACAATGAATTCTGGTTTGCCGCACCGGATGTATCTTCCGTACATGGCGATGATCCATGGAACGGGGCTCCTATATATATGCATTTTACTGCGGCTTATGCAACACATGTCATACTCAGCCGTCCGGCTGATCTTACGTTTGTTCCCATTGAATTCGATCTGGCGGAGATGGAGCACTATACACTCAGGTTAGATAATATCCTTGCTTTTGATGAAATTGAGAACTATCCTTCATCCGATTTGTTAAACGGAATGCAGATCAACGGGTTCAAGATCGAATCGGATCCGGGAGAGATCACCGTATATTATGAGCTTGACCAATACTGGAACAGGGATATATTCCCTTTGAAAGGGAAAAATGCCTTGGGAAGGGATTTCTGGGTATCCACGCAGGATTTTTGGAACAATGGAAATTACAGTGGCACGGACTGGAGCGGATTTGTGATCGTGGCTACGGAAAACAACACAACTGTCACTGTACAACAGAACGACGGCTGGTTGTATTTTCCAATACCAGCAGTACGTACTGTAGTGCTCAATGCGGGGGAAACCTTCGTTTTCAGGGCAGCTGACCGTGCTGCCAACCGGCATATTAACGGAGTGCACGTTACATCGGACAAAGACATTGCCATTACCATCTACGATGATTCCATGGCCCATCCGGAAGGGTGCAGGGATATTATGGGAGATCAGATCGTACCGGTAGAAATAGTCGGAAGGGAATACATCGTGATGAGAGGATACTTATATTATGGAGAACGTATATTTGTTACTGCCACTGAAAATGCGACCGAAATTTTCATTGACGGTGTTTCGCAGGGATTTCTTAATGCGGGAGATGTAGAACATTATTCCATAGTCAATGTCTCTACACACGTCTCTAGTGATAAGCCTATATATGTAAATCACATAACAGGCTTTGGCTGTGAAATGGGAGGTGCGTTATTGCCAACCATTGAGGGGTGTACCGGATCGCATGATGTAACGTTTACCCGTACTCCCAATGGCCTGGATAATTTTTATGTGAACATTATGGTCAGGAATGACACGGTAGATGGCAGTCCGAGGAAAAATCAGAGTTCCAGCAATTTTACTCTTACAGTGGGAGCTGTAACCTATCCTGTCCCCGAGGCTTATTTTGATTACATTGATACTGATTCGGCTTTTGTTGTATTAAGGCAAAATCCCACAGTGAATGCTTTTTTCGCCACCAATATTCCTCCCGGAGCGGAAGCACGGGTCAGTAATTCCGTGGCACGTTTTCACCTGGGTGTGATTAACGGAGGTGCCGGTACAGGATGCAAATACGGGTATTTTTCCGATTATGCATCCAGTGAATCGTCGGCAGGTATAGGCGGATATCTGTCTCCTCCCGCAGGTGTCTATTGTAATCTGGATCCGATACACCTGGTGGCAGGAGGAGGCATATCCTATCACTGGTATAGTACCGATCCCCTTGCCGATTCAATTGTTGATTACCTGTCAGATACAAGTATCGCTGATCCCTACCTGTATCCTCCAACCACTGCAGATTATTCCTTTAATGTGGATATTGAGCAGGAATGTTTTGCTGATACAACGATCACAATCTTTGCCAAGGTAGTGGTCGGACCAAATGCGAACTTCGTGTTAAGCGACAATGAAGTATGTTCTCCGAATCCTATAACCATTACCAATACTACTAACACAGCTCTGCCGATTGATTGTGATAAAATGGTATGGGTGTTTACGAATCCTTACCAGGAAATTGATCAGGATACAATATCCAATCCATTCACCTGGACCTTCCCGGAAAACAATACGGACTCGATCATCAATTACACCATTGAGCTTCATGCCTTTGCTTCTTTTTATAGCTGCGGAAGCGAGAAAACCAAGACTGTAAGCGTAAAACCAAGGATTACAGCAGGATTTGATGTCGACACCAACAGGGGTTGTCCGCCTCTTGATATACAATTCACAAACCAGACGACCGGTCATTACGACAGCACGAGTTTTTACTGGGACTTTGGAGATTATTCCCAGTCGTTTGAAGAAGATCCGGTACACCGATATTACAATTTTGATTCAACAGATCATGTATATACTGTTCGACTCACTACGGAATCACCTTTTGGTTGTCTTGATTCCATTTCTAAAAACATCACGGTTCACCCAAGGGTAAGAACCGTAATGGCAATTGAGACCAGCGCCAGTTGTTCTCCTTTGGATATTGAGTTGAATCCGGGGAATTCCATTGGAGTTGACACGTTTTACTGGCATATTGACTATTTCTACGGCGACAGCAATTATATTGCACTGAATAAGGATCCTATATATTTGTATCATCGGGATACAAGCATAACTGCCGGACCCGATACGCTTCATATCAATTTGTGGGGTATGAACCAGTGGGGTTGTGTTGATTCCTTTCCGCAGCGCGACATTGTTGTTTTTCCTGAAGTACATGCTGAGTTTGATGCCGACAGGGTAGAAATATGCGATGCGGATACCATCCTGTTCGCCAATCATTCGGTTGGGTATAAACTCTTTTATAACTGGGATTTTGATGACGGTACGATCCTTCAGGATACACTGGGGTCGTCATTCCTGCACAACTTTTACAACAGATCGGATGCAGATTCTGTTTACAATGTGCAAATGACAGCCACATCGGAATATTTTTGTGATGATGAGTACGATACACTCATTACAGTACATCCGTTTATCAGGGCCAATTTTGGTATCGATTATGATAATAATTGTACGCCTGTTCTGGCAACTTTTTCAAACTTAAGTGTGAGGGCGCATTTATTTGAATGGGATTTTGGTGACGGATCACCCATTTCAAATACATCTGATCCTTCCTTTACACATCAGTACTGGAATGAAAATATGGCATCGGATACTATGTATTATGTACGTCTGGTTACGGAAAATTTTGAAGGGTGTACCGATACACTGGTACGGACTATATCTGTTTATCCGCATGTTATTGCCGCTTTTAACCTTGTGGATCCTTTGGGTTGTTCACCATTGGCCGTGACTTTCAATAACAATTCGTCAGGCGGATCTCTTTCCTATTTGTGGAACTTCGGGAACGGTACTACCAGCACAAATCCATCGCCAACATTTATTAAGAACTATACAAATCTGTCTCATTATGACACAACATATTACATTTCACTTACGGCGTCCAATCCCTATGGATGTGACAGTGTGATGTATGATTCGGTGAATGTATTTGCTTCTATCGATGCTAATTTTAATTTACCGATAACCGATAGCTGTTCACCCTTTACAATCAAGCCTGAGAATCTTTCATCGGCGGGAGCCAATATTTTTGAATGGGATTTTATCGGGAGCGGACTGGGAACATTTAACGACTACGAACCGAATGTACCTGCTTTTACCAACTTAACATCCGATGCTGATACTATTATTGCCAGGCTGGTAGCTTATGGCGCTGCCGATCCCCAGCATCTTGCCTGTGCTGATACTCATTCGGTGGAAATCGTTGTATATCCTCTGGTTATTGCTGATTTTTCACCTGATCAAACAGCATTCTGTTCACCGGATACAACCTTTTTAACCAATAATTCCGTGAATGCGGATAACTATGTATGGACTTTTAGTGACGGATCAGGTTCTTCGGCTGTGAATCCAAGTCATGTGTTCGAAAACTTCAATAACGTAACCGATGTCAATTATACGATTGATTTGCTTGCACGTTCTATGTACAATTGTACGGATGACACATCAGTTATTATTACTGTTTATGCCAAACCGGATGCAGATTTCTATTTTCCCACTGCCTCGGATTGTCCCCCGTTTGAATTGCAAATGACAAATATATCGGTCGGATCAAATTTAAGTTACTTCTGGAATTTTGCAGGTGAAAGCACAAGTACACAGGAAAATCCGAGCAATATATTTGGAAACGATTCGACAGTTGTTGTTTCCAAACCGATCACTCTTACTGTTACATCTGACAGAGGATGTGTTGATTCCATCATGAAACTGATCAATATCTATCCGAATGTCCGGGTAGCATTCACATGTGATGTAACGGAAGGGTGCAGCCCTCTTGATGTGCAGTTCACAGGAGATACGATAAATGTAAGCAGTATGTTGTGGTACATCAATGGTCAGACGTTCAGTCCCCTTAAAGACCCTTCACACAGGTTTGTAAATGACACACCGGGTGATGAAGTGTACGAAATAAAATTCAGTGCAATCTCACAATTCAATTGTTATGATGATACAACGGGAACAATCACCGTGTTTCCCAATCCAACAGCAGAGTTTATTCCGAGTCCCATGATCCAGTCGTATAATTCAGATGAGGATCAGACAACTGTAGCCTTTAATAATGAGACATTTTATCAAAGCAGCTGGAGTTATGAATGGGATTACGGAGACGGTGTAACAGACAACCAGTATGCTGAATCCTTTGATCATATATATGGTTACATGTACTGGGGCGATCCTGAAAACAATTATTATTTCCCGGTTCAGATGGTAGCCTGGAATACGGATAACCCGGAATGCCGCGATACCATTGTCAGGGAGATACAGATCAGACCTCCTTTGCCGCAGGTTATGCTTGAAGAGGATATTTCTGCCTGCGTACCGTTCACGCTTGATTTTGTTGCAACCACAAAATATGTATATCCCGACCAGTACGAATGGGATTTTGACGACGGAGGATATTCTACCGATACAATGCCTGTCCATACATTCACTGAACCTGGAGTATACACTGTCAGGCTGCAAGTATGGGGCGACGGAGGACCAAACTATGATGACAGGATCGTATTTGTTTACCCGAGGCCAACTGCATACTTTACTTTCAATGATTCATCCGTATTCATGGCCAGCCAGAATCAACCACCTGATATCATTAGTTTTTATAATCAAACAAGTGGCGGAGATTACTATTGGTGGTTCTTTACAAATCAGGATCCGGGTGCATCAGATCCTTCATTTAGCATTGAAAATTCTCAATCTACGGAGAAAAATCCGACATGGTATTATGAAGAAGAAGGAGTATATTATGTAGCGCTAATTGCACAATCTGATCTGGGGTGTTATGATACGGTTGTTCATCCTATTCCTATTTATGTACATGGGGAAGGAAATATTCAGTTCCCGACAGCATTTACGGTTGATCCTGCAGGAGCGCGGGATGAATGGGTATCAGATCCCGCAGATATGGACACCAGGATATTCAGACCGTATGCTCAGGGTGTAGAAGAATACAAGCTTGAAATATACAATCGCTGGGGAGTTTTGATTTTTGAATCCAATGATGTAAATCATGGATGGAATGGTTATTTACAGGGGCAACCTGCAAAACAGGATGTATACATGTGGAGGGCAAAAGGCAGGTTCACTAACGGGCAACCTTTTGAAGTAAGTGGTGACGTAACATTATTAATTGTGCCTCAAATACAGTATTAATTAAATAGAATATCAAGGCTTTTACTGTTTATAACTTGTTCTTTGTCAAAATTATTTCAGTTGCTAAAAGAATTATTTTCGTTTTATAAACCAACTACGTGTTATATCCGTAACATAGGGTAAATGTTAAAAAACAGTGCGCAAATTTTTCATTATTATATTATTTTTCCTCTTATTTAGAGATGTGTACTGTCAGGACCCACAATTCTCACAGTTTTATTCAAATCCGCTGTATCTGGGTCCTTCATTTGCCGGAGCAGTAGATGGAAGTCGTATTTGTCTCGCATACAGGGATCAGTGGTGGGAAGCCTCATCACCATTCAGAGCATACAGTATATCTTATGATCATTATTTTTCAACCTTTAATAGCGGAATAGGTGTTCTTGCTTATCATGATGTTTCCGGTACCGGCAAAATGGGTTCTCTGAATATCGGACTTCATTATTCGTACAATTTCCAGATTTTTCATACCTGGCATGTAAGGCCGGGCTTATCTTTTGCTTATGTTGAACATGGCTTTTTCGGTGATCTTACCTTCATTGATGAAATCATTGGTTCTTCAACTTCAGTTCCCGATCCGTCAAGAGAAAGATCACGGGACATTGATATAGGAACGTCTGTCCTGATCTATACCAAAAAATTCTGGATAGGAGGATCTGCCGATCATTTGTTAACACCCAACATCTCTTTGTATGCTTCGGAAGCTAAAATTGACATTAAATACAGTTGTTACGGAGGATATGAATTTCGCAGAAAAGGCAAACTGTTAAAGCCGAGCGATGAAACCATGACATTTGCATTTATGTACAAACAACAGGCAAGCATCAGGCAATTTGATCTGGGCGTTTACTGGCATAATTATCCACTGGTATTGGGTCTTTGGTACAGAGGTATACCTTTTATTAATTCACACAGGGGTGATGCCCTGGTGTTCCTGGTGGGTATTAAAACAAGGCAGTTAAATGTCGGATACAGCTATGATTTTACAATTTCAAATCTTCTTTCGGATGTTCGTGGTTCTCACGAGATCACACTTACTTACAAATTCCTTCTTCCAAAACGATCCAAGAAAGGTTCCGTTCCATGTCCTGAATTTTAGTATAAGATCATGCCTGTGTTTTAATCATTTCCACTAACAGAGTATTTTTTCTTTACTCCGCCCCTTTTCTAAATTCCAGGAATATTCCGTATTAATGCAAAGTCTGTCCCGGCAAATTGTCGGAATTGGCCCGATTTGATTATCCTGATCAGTGAAACATTTCATTTTCATGAATTATTAAGGCTAAAATCTTATTTTTGTAACGCATTAATTCGATAATCATTTAGACAATTTGTAATGAAAAATTTACCTACTATTTTAAGCTCAATCTCATTAGCTGCTGCAATTGCACTTTTTGTTTTGTTTTATACCGGCAAAAAAGGCACCTCTTCAAAGGAATCGGATGAAGAATCGATAGCATTACCAACACCTTCAGGAGGTATTGTTTATTTGAATATAGACAGTGTATTGAATAAGTATGACATGTATTCCGATATTGAGGCTGATTTACAGGAAAAGCTTAAAACCTCTGAAGCACAATTGGCAGCAAAGGAGAAAACTCTGCGTAGCGATATGCAGGATTTTCAATATAAAATTGATCGTCAACTGGTTACTCGTGCAGAAGCGGAAAAACTCCAGCAGGAACTCATGCAGAAAGAACAGGCATTGTATCAGCTTCAGAATAATCTTCAGGTTGAATTGGCTGAGATGGAACAGGTAGCTCAAAGAAAAGTACTGAATTCAATCATGGAATACCTGGCGGATCTTGAAGAAGCTGATAAATACCAGTTTATTCTGGGAACAACATTCGGAGGGAATATTTTGTATGCCAATGAGGGTTTGGATATAACAAAATCAGTTGTTAAGGGTATCAATGAGAAGTATAACAAAGAAAAGGATGATGATTAATATTCAATCTATATGACCTTTGCTGATAAGTATTTCCGGAAATACAAATACCAAGGCAAATACAAAATCCAGGAGCCCCCATCGGGGCTCTTGCGTTTTATAGTGGTGATTCCCGCATACCTTGAAGATGAAATATTAAACACCTTAACATCTATAAGAAATGCTCATAGGCCTGAAGGAAATACTGAAGTTATTGTTGTTGTAAATTTTTCCGGGAATGATTCATTGGTTAACAAAGAACGTAATATTAAAATACATGAATTGTTGCACCAATGGGGTTTCAATAACAGCAATGACAAATTGAAGTTTTTCACTGTTTTAGCCGATAATCTCCCGGCAAAACATGCAGGAGTGGGTTTGGCAAGAAAGATCGGTATGGATCTGGCTGTTGAGAGGTTCGGACAGATCAATAATGAAAATGGGTTAATTCTTTCTCTTGATGCCGATGCCAGGATTGATCATAACTACTTCACGGCGTATGAGGAAAAGATGCATAATAAGAATACTTTTGGTGGTTGCATCTATCAATTTGCTCACGATCTGGAAGGAGAAAAGTATACCCATGAGATTTATAGTGCAATAGCCCAGTACGAGCTTCATTTGCGTTATTACAAGCATATTCTGGATTTTACCGGTTTTCCTTATTCCCATTATACCATTGGTTCATGTTTCGGCATAAAAGCCGGGTTATATGCAAGTCATGGAGGCATGAACCGCAGACAGGGAGGGGAAGATTTTTATTTTCTAAATAAAGTTTTTCCGAATGCTGAGTTTATTGAAATAAATAACAGCTGTATCACCCTTTCTCCCCGACCGTCTGCAAGAGTTCCGTTTGGTACAGGTCCCGTTGTTACAAAATTATCTCAACAACCTGATGAAGAGTACACCACTTACAACCCACAGGCATTTTTTGAACTGAAACAGGTGTTCGATTCCGTAAACAAACTTTATCAAAACACAATTACTTCGGCAGAGAACATAACAGGATCCTTATCGCCAGGTATCAGAGCATTTCTGACGGATCAAAATTTTCCCGATAAACTTGATGAAATAAGGAGAAATACCTCTTCACTGCCATCTTTCAGGAAAAGGTTTTTTTTATGGTTTGATGGATTTAAGGTCGTGAAATACCTGAATTTTGTTCATCTCAAACAGTACAAAAAAATCCCCGTAACTGAAGCTGTAGTGAAATTTCTGGAAATGACAGGTGTTTCCGTTAAAGGCACAGAAATTATTTCCTTACTATACAGGTTCAGGGAATCGGACAGGAAAGGCAGGGGATTTTTTGTAATGAAATAATGATATCAAAAGATATGTGCCATTAAGCTTTTGATCTCATTCTTCGACAATAACAAAAACATCTTCGTTGTCTTTTTTCATCAGGTATTGTTCTCTGGCAAATTTTTCCAGGTTTTCATCATCCGTTTTCAATTCATTCAGACGCTTTTTATCTTCTTCAATTTTTTTCTGATAATATGCTTTATCAGTTTTCAGTTGTTTTAATTCCCTCAGATGCTGAAAACGTTCCAGGAGGTTATTCTCATCGAGAAAACATATCCATATTGCAAGTACTGCACCTGCAATAACAAACTTATTTCTGAGCCATTTGGCGATTTGCTTTTTATCCGAAAGACGAATCATAGTATTCTTAAAGAAGTGAATTTGTGAAAACTAAAATTAGCAACGAATAGTAATTCTGCAAAGTCAAATGAGCAGGAGTTATTTACAATTTCAATTTCATAGTAAAAAACATGAGAAAAATCATATAACTATTTCATAATCAAATAATAAATATCATTTTTTTCAATAGGAAAATCGAATAATTTTAAAAAAAACTGATTATGAAGGGAGCAATATATAGAATACCTGAGCCGGTTAACGAATTCCAGCGGACCTATTCACCAGGTTCTCAGGAAAGAATTGCGTTGAAAGATGCCCTGGAGAAAGCTCGATTGGTTGAAAAAGAAATACCCATGATTATCGGTGGCAGGGAAGTGAAAACCGACAAGAAAATCGAGATACATCCTCCGCATGAAATTAAACATACGCTTGGATATTATTATCAGGGAGGCAAAAAAGAAGTGCAAATGGCTATTCATGCTGCCCAACAAGCTAAGGAAAACTGGATGAATACACCCTGGGAAGAACGAGCATCAATATTCCTTAAAGCAGCCGATTTTTTAGCGGGACCGTACAGGGCAAAAATGAATGTGGCAACTATGCTTGGCCAGTCAAAAAATGCTTTTCAGGCAGAAATTGACTCGGTATGCGAGTTGATTGATTTTTTCAGGTTCAATGCAAAATTTATGGAGAAGATCTATGCCATACAGCCCAATTCGGTAAAGGGTATCCGGAACCGGACCGACTGGCGTCCTCTCGAAGGATTTGTTTTTGCCTTAACGCCTTTTAACTTTACTTCCATTGCAGGGAACCTCCCAACCTCGCCGGCAATGCTTGGAAATACCGTGGTATGGAAACCTTCAAAGTCCCAGATCTATTCAGCAAGCGTCATTATGGAGCTGCTAATTGAAGCGGGTCTGCCTGACGGAGTAATCAATATGATCTTTGTTTCCGGACCTGATGCTGCAGATGTGATACTTAGTGATCCGGATTTTGCCGGTATCCATTTTACAGGATCTACGGGTGTTTTTCAGAGCATTTGGAAAACAATCGGTCAAAAAATCGGTACATACAAATCATATCCCAGAATTGTTGGTGAAACGGGAGGCAAAGATTTTGTTTTGGTACATCACTCGGCCGATGTTAAACAGGTAAGTACTGAACTGACAAGAGGTGCATTTGAGTATCAGGGTCAAAAATGTTCGGCTGCTTCCCGGGCATATATACCCGATTCATTGTGGGAAAAAATCAGGGAAGATCTGAAAAACAACCTGGATAGTATGAAAATGGGGCCACCTGAAGATTTCAGTAATTTTATCAATGCAGTAATAGATGAAGCTTCTTTTGATAAGCTTTCGGGAGTCATTGAGAAGGTCAGAAAAGACAAAAAGGCTGAAATTCTTTTTGGAGGGAACTATAATAAAACAAATGGTTATTTTATTGAACCCACGGTTATCTTAACCACCGATCCTCATTATTATACCATGGAAGAAGAATTGTTCGGGCCAATTTTAACCCTATACATTTATCCTTCTGACAAGTTTGATGAAACCATGACTCTTGTGGACAGCACGTCAAAATATGCCTTGACAGGAGCTGTTTTTGCAAAAGATCGAAATAGTATTGTTCGGGCTATGGATAAGCTGCGTTATGCGGCAGGCAATTTTTATATAAATGATAAACCTACAGGAGCGGTCGTGGGACAACAGCCTTTTGGCGGTTCAAGAGGATCCGGCACCAATGACAAGGCTGGATCTATGGTCAATTTGTTGCGATGGCTATCACCAAGGTCAATAAAGGAAAATTTCAATCCTTCAGTTGATTACACATATCCTTTTCTTGCTCCGGAATAGTATCCGGGATTACTTATTTTCATCCGTACTGTTCATGATACGGAAACCAACAAGACGATCAAAATCACTCATGGGTTCTCTCAGATAAACGAAGATGGCATAATCATTTTCAGTTTCAGAATGATTCCCTTCCGTAACATCAAAGGAAATTTTTCGGCCAGTTTTGTCAATTGTTGCATAGGCATAATTATAATAGCCTTGTTTCAGGAACAGAGTTTTTTCATATGTTCCTTTTTCCGGGTTATAGAACATGGAATTGTCAGTATCTGTTTTCCAATTTGTTAAAGCACCATAAATATAAACCTTCGATATCAGTTCATACGGTGATTCAAGAGTGAAATGAACATATACATAATCTGATTCGATATGCCTGTCATATGCATCCGGCATGTCAATATAAAATCTGCCGTTAAGGTCTGTGGAAGAAAAGTAAGGTACAAATTGCTTCAACTTATCACGTTTCAAGTAGAAATGTGTTTCAGGACTTATGTATTTGATACTATCCAGTCGGTCAGAAATGTACTTGATACTTTTTATATCGAAATAACGAAATTCATTACCTCCTCCGGTCATCAGCTGATAAGGCAGGTCAAGATACAATTTATCATCCCGCAAAACAGGTTTATACGCCATGTTCAGCTTATTGTTCCAGTCATTGTTCTGAATTACCACTATTTTTATTTTCCCCAGAGGATTCATAAGATCAAGATCAGACAAATCAATCTCAATTTGCAATTCCTGATTCTGTTGGTCGGGTTTTTTCACCCTGCCTTTAATATTGACCCTGGCCTCAGCAATACAGAATTTCCTGGTAAATACTGTATTCTCCGGTTCAGAACCTTTGTACACTTTTGCAATGTAATTGCCGCTGGTCAGGAAATTAAAATCTTCGGAGGGTATCCTGGTCATGAAATGAGCATAATATTTCGTGGTATTGAATGATGAGTATTTGTTTTCTACCAGGTTGTTATTGAATCCGTCCAGGTAAAGGTGTTCAGGATTCTCATTCAACTGCCAGTCATAAGAACATGCCGCAACAGAATAATAATAATCTTCTTCAGGTTCCCCGATATAATCAAAACGCAAACACAGCTTTTCATCATCACCGAAGAAAATAACCGGCATACTTAAGTCCTTTTCTGAGCGGTAAAATAGTATAGTATGAATGTTTGGGTCCAGACAAAACTCTTCAACGATATTTGTTTCCTGAGATAAAAGACTATCCGACAGAAGCAAAAAAAATACTTCAAGGAATAAAGCAAATTTCAAACCGGTGATTTTTTGATAATCATGACATTTTTTTCGCATAGAATTGGAATTTTATTAAAAGTTATTTTTTGTGGAAAATGAACAAACAAATTCCTTCATTATCAGTTAGTAAATTAACAATTGAAATTGATCTTGTTTCGTTGCATAAGTTTTAAAAATAGCTATTTTTGTGCCACATTTAAAATGTTCTTTATCTAAATGCCTGATAAGATTACAATTAGAAAGGGTCTGGACATCAATTTGAAAGGCAAAGCAGAAAAAATCTTTGTAAAAGCTGAGAAAGCTGAACTTTTCGGTATTAAACCAACAGATTTTCATGGATTAATTCCAAAACTGACAGTAAAACCTGGCGATACAGTGAAGGCAGGATCAGCTTTATTCTATGATAAAAATCGACCGGAAATAAAATTCACTTCCCCTGTCAGCGGTATTGTACAAACTATTAATCGGGGTGAACGCAGAAGAATACTGGAAGTTATCATTAAATCTGATGATGCCATTGAATATATTGACTTTAAAACAGATCAGCCGGCTGACTTATCACGCGAAAAAGTAACGAAAAAATTGCTCGAAAGCGGACTATGGCCTTCCATAATCCAGAGGCCCTATAATGTTGTCGCAAATCCTGAAGATCATCCGAAATTCATAGTTATTTCAGCTTTCGATACTGCTCCGCTGGCACCTGATTACGATTTTATGGTCAGAGGAATGGAGAAAGAATTTCAGGCAGGAATAGATGCTTTGTCTAAGTTAACAGAAGGCAAAATTCACGTAAATGTGGATAGCGTTTATCCGCCGTCTTCAGTATTCACTAAGGCGCAGGGCATTCAGATAAACAAGTTCAAAGGTCCTCATCCGGTTGGGAATGTTGGAACTCAAATTCATTTTATTGATCCGATAAACAAAGGGGATATTGTGTGGACGGTTGCTCCGCAGATTGTTATCACGATAGGTCGTTTATTTATAACAGGTCGTTACGATGCCTCACGCATTGTTGCTCTGGCCGGATCGGAAGTTATGAAACCAAAATATTACAAGACCATTGCGGGTTCATGCATTCGATCCATTACCGACGGAAATGTGAACGAAAGCAATGTGCGATATATCAGCGGAAATATTTTGACCGGCACCAGGGTAACAAAAAATGGATTTTTAGGATATTACGATTCACTGATTACTGTCATCCCCGAAGGAAACCATTTTGAGTTTATGGGGTGGCTGTCTCCGGGATTTAATAAATATAGTTTTTCCCGTTCTTTCTGTTCATGGATGTTTCCCAGGAAGGAATACAGGATGGATACAAATCTGAAGGGAGGAAAGCGTGCTCTGATGATCACCGGCAACTTTGAGAAAGTATTTCCTATGGATATTTATCCCATGCAACTTCTCAAGGCAATTGTTGTGGAGGATATTGATCTGATGGAAAAGCTGGGCATTTATGAAGTAATTGAAGAAGATTTTGCATTGTGTGAATTTGTTGATACTTCCAAGACAGATATTCAGGAAATTGTAAGAAAAGGTCTTGATCTGATGATCAGGGAGATGGGTTAATTCACCGAATCAAATAACGGATAAAGAGTAATGAAAGGACTCAGAAAAATACTGGATAATGTAAAACCAAACTTTGAACAGGGAGGAAAATTGGAAAAATTCCGTTCTCTTTTTGATGCTTTCGAAACGCTTCTTTTTGTTCCTGACAGGGTCACCAGATCCGGTTCTCATATCAGGGATGCCATTGATATGAAACGAACCATGATCATTGTGGTTTTGGCCATGATGCCTGCACTGTTGTTTGGTATGTGGAACGTTGGCTACTTTCATTTTTCATCCATAGGTGAGGTAGCCTCAAAAACATTCTGGCAACTTTTTGGCTTCGGATTTTTCAAAGTACTTCCCATCATAGTTGTTTCTTATGCAACCGGATTGACCATAGAGATCATCTTCGCTCAGATTCGTAAGCATGATGTGCCTGAAGGTTTCTTTGTCACCGGAATGCTTATCCCCCTGATTATGCCGGTTGACATTCCTTTGTGGATGGTTGCCGTGGCTACTGCATTTGCAGTGATCATTGGAGTTGAAGTATTTGGCGGTGCAGGAATGAATATTCTGAATCCGGCTCTTACAGCAAGAGCTTTCCTGTTTTTTGCATACCCTTCTGAAATGTCCGGAGCAGAAGTCTGGATAGCAGGGCTTAAGAATGGTGCCGGACTGGTAGACGGATTCTCGGGTGAAACAGTGATGGGATATGCTGCTTCCGGCAAACTGGAAGCTATGGCTTACAGTCCTATGGAAATGTTTCTTGGTACCATTCCCGGATCAATAGGTGAAACATCAACTCTGGCCATATTGATTGGTGCATTTATTCTCATTTACACAGGCATTGGAAGTGCTAAAATTATCCTGTCGGTTTTTACCGGAGGGTTTCTTATGGGATTGATACTAAATCTGTTTGCTGTAAATGATTACATGTCGATACCTGCATGGCAGCATCTGATCATTGGAGGCTTTGCCTTTGGAGCAGTATTTATGGCAACAGATCCCGTATCGGCTGCTCAGACAGAAAAAGGAAAATACATCTATGGTTTTTTGATAGGAATACTTGCTATATTGATACGGGTGCTCAATCCTGCATATCCCGAAGGAGTTATGCTGGCAATATTACTTATGAATGTATTTGCTCCCCTCATTGATCACTATGTCATCGAAGCCAATATAAAAAGAAGGATGAAAAGGCTGGAGACTTCAAAATCATAAATTTTTATGAAAAAATTCAGTAACCTCTATATATTCATTTTCTCGGCCGTAATGGTAATGGTTGTTGCTGCTTTGCTCTCTGTTGTTGCAATGAAGCTGAAACCTTTCCAGGAAAAGAATATTAAGCTGGAAGCCATGCAAAATATTCTTACGTCGGTGCAGGTTGAGAACACTAAAAAAAATGCAGAAAGCTTGTTCAGCAAATACATCACCGACAGCTATGTTATTAATACGGAAGGTAAGAAGCTAGAGGGAGTTACGGCTTTTAATGTGGACATGAAAAAAGAAGTAGCTAAAATAAATGAGATCAAAAAATATGAGAGCCTGATCCAGGAAAGAAGAGTAAGCCCTTTTAAAAATTACATTTCAGGATTTATCCATTTTAAAACTGCAGATAAGCAATCGGTTAAAAGCCAGGTGGGAAAGGTAAATTCTGACAGACAACTCCCGGTTTTTGTTTGCGAGAAGGAAGGCAATACCTATTGTATCATTCCTCTGAGGGGGAAAGGGTTGTGGGGGCCGATCTGGGGATACATGTCTTTTGAAAGTGATCTGAACACTGTTTATGGAGCCGTATTCGACCACAAATCAGAAACTCCCGGGCTGGGAGCAGAGATCAAAGAATCCTGGTTCCAGGAAAATTTCAGGGGAAAGAAAATTTTCAAAGACGGGAAATTTGAATCTATTGAAGTAGCAAAAGGTGGGGCAGATGATGGCGATCAGTATGCTGTTGATGCTATTTCAGGAGGGACGATCACAAGCAAAGGTCTTGAGAGCATGATCTATGATTGCCTCGAGAGCTACGATACATATTTTGAAACACTAAGAAACTGATGATATGAACGACCGGGAACCATTGTTTTCTTCGAAAAATTTAAAACTGCTAAGGGAGCCATTGGGGACAAATAACCCGATCACTGTTCAGGTGCTGGGAATTTGTTCTGCTCTTGCTATCACAGTAAAACTTAAACCTTCTATTGTGATGGCGATCTCAGTAATTGCAGTTACTGCATTGTCGAATGTGATCATATCGTTGCTCAGACATTATATACCGCCACGCATACGGATCATTGTACAATTGACAGTAATTGCAACCATGGTTATCCTTGTGGACCAGATCCTTAAAGCATTTGCCTATGATGTAAGCAAACAATTATCGGTTTTTGTCGGTCTCATTATAACCAATTGTATTATCATGGGGCGCCTCGAAGCGTTCGCACTGGGCAACAAACCCTGGCCGTCTTTTCTTGACGGAGTGGGAAACGGTGCCGGCTATGGCATGATCCTGATCATCGTTGCATTTTTCCGCGAATTGTTGGGATCAGGAACAATATACGGGTATCCGGTTTTGGAAAAAACAGGATTATACTCTACAGGCTATGTTAACAATGGTTTGATGATCTTGCCTCCTATGGCACTTATTGTTGTCGGCATTATTATATGGATCCAGCGTAGTAAGAACCGTGAATTGATCGAAACACATTAATGATTATGGAACACTTAATCAACATATTCGTTAAGTCTGTTTTTATTGACAACATGATATTTGCATACTTCCTGGGTATGTGTTCATACCTGGCAGTATCAAAAACAGTAAAAACATCCGTAGGACTGGGAATAGCTGTAATTTTTGTTCTGGGCATCACGGTTCCTGTAAATTACCTTTTGGAAAACTATTTATTAAAAGAAGGAGCAATGCTTTGGTTGAGTCCCCGGCTTGCCGATGTGGATCTGAGTTTTCTCACCTTTATTATGTTCATTGCAGTGATTGCCTCCATGGTTCAACTGGTAGAAATGATAATCGAAAAATTTTCTCCTGCGCTGTATTCATCCCTGGGAATTTTTCTGCCTCTTATAGCTGTGAACTGCGCCATTTTGGGAGGTTCGTTATTTATGCAGGAACGCCAGTACAATTCCATACTGGAAGCTACTTCTTTCGGACTGGGATCGGGAGTGGGCTGGTTTCTTGCCATTGTCGGGATAGCTGCAATTCGTGAAAAAATAAGATATTCAAACATACCGGCACCATTAAAAGGACTTGGAATAACGTTTATTATTACAGGTCTTATGGGAATTGCTTTTATGAGTTTTATGGGGATTAAACTATAGAGATAATTTTGGTTGAGAGATGATTTTACTGACAAGTCAATTCGGAATAATTTTAATCAGCGTCGGAGTATTCCTCTTTGTTATTCTGTTACTGGTAACAATTTTATTGTACGCGAGGAAAAAATTGATACCACAGGGAGAGGTAACTCTTACTATTAATGATGGAGAAAAAGTACTGGTAGTTGATCCGGGTAGCACGCTTCTCACTTCCTTATCCAATTCGGGAATATTTCTTCCTTCCGCCTGTGGCGGAGGTGGTACCTGTGGTTTGTGCAGATGCCAGATCCATGAAGGCGGAGGTTCAATTTTGCCTACGGAAACAGGGTTTTTTACACGAAAAGAGCAAGCTGCAGACTGGCGTCTTGGTTGCCAGGTAAAAGTCCGTCAGGATATGAAAATTGAAGTCCCTGTCGAAGTAATGGGCATCAGGAAGTGGGAATGCGAGGTGGTATCTAACCATAATGTTGCAACATTTATTAAAGAGTTTGTTGTGAAATTGCCCGAAGGAGAACATCTTGATTTTAAATCGGGAGGGTACATACAGATCGATGTGCCAAAATATGAAATGAACTTTCGGGATATTGATGTGGAAAAAAAATTTCGTGATGAATGGGATAAGTTCAGGATGTGGGATCTGAAAATAAAAAACACGGAAGAAACATTCAGGGCATATTCCATGGCCAACCACCCTGCCGAAGGAAATATTATCATGCTGAACATCCGTATAGCCACGCCACCCTGGGACAGGGCAAAAGGTGCATTTGAAAATGTTCCTCCGGGAATATGTTCTTCGTACATTTTTTCGTGTAAGCCGGGAGACAAAGTAAGCATTTCAGGACCTTACGGTGAGTTCTTCATCAAAGACACCAACCGGGAAATGATCTATGTGGGGGGCGGAGCCGGCATGGCTCCCTTGCGTTCACACCTGTTTCATCTTTTTCATACGCTGAAAACGAACAGGAAAGTTTCTTACTGGTATGGGGCACGTTCAAAACGGGAAATATTCTATGAAGCTGAATTCAGGAAGATCGAGAAAGAATACCCGAACTTTACTTTCAATATTGCACTTTCCGAGCCATTGCCGGAAGACAAATGGAAAGGCTATGTAGGATTTATTCACCAGGTTTTGTACGACAATTACCTGAAAGATCATGAAGAACCCGAAGAAATTGAATATTACATGTGTGGGCCGCCAATGATGAACGATGCCGTGCAGAAGACCCTTTATGATTTGGGTGTTCCCGGGGAGATGATAGACTTTGATGATTTTGGAGGATAACAAAAACTTTATAACTTGCACAGGCTGTTTCGCATGAGACAGCCTTTTTAATTGGATTCATTATGGGCAAAAAACTGATTACACCAACTATCGTGATCATTGCAGTAGTCATTGCTGTATGGATGTATGATACTCCCGATCTGGAATACAAAAAAACAGGGGGCGAAATTCAGGGTACTACTTACCACATTACTTACGAATACAGGAAAAACAAAGATTTACAAAAGGAAATTAAAACAGTGCTTCATGAGTTTGATCTGTCGCTTTCAACCTATGAGCCGACGTCAATTATTTCCAGGATAAATAAGAATGATCCGGAAGTGAAAGCGGATGATAAATTCATAAAGGTCTTTCGCGAAGCGGAAGAAGTAAATAAAAAAACAGGCGGGGTATTTGATATTACGGTAGCTCCCATTGTGAATGCCTGGGGATTTGGTTTTACCCCCGGAGGGGATGTTGACAGTAACACAATTGACAGTCTTCTGCAGTATGTAGGAATGGAAAAGGTAAAACTTGTTGATCAGCGAGTTGTAAAGGATGACCCGCATGTAATGCTGGATGTAAATGCCATAGCACAGGGCTATTCGGTGGATGTTGTTGCAGAATTCATGGACAGCAAAAAAATAAAGAACTACCTGGTGGAAATTGGTGGTGAGTTGAAATGCAAAGGGCTGAATCCCAAAGGTGAGGATTGGAAAATAGGGATTGACAGGCCTGAAGAGGGGAATATAACTCCCGGGGCAAAATTGCAGGCCATTGTTGCTGTTAAAACAAAATCGCTTGCTACCTCGGGAAACTACCGCAAGTTTTATGAAAAGGACGGGGTAAAATATGCTCATAGTATAAATCCCAAAACAGGTTATCCTGTCTTAAGCCGGTTATTAAGCGCCACTGTTCTTGCCGATGAATGCATTACGGCTGATGCCTATGCTACGGCTTTTATGGTAATGGGACTGGAGAAAAGTATAGAATTTCTTGAAGCTCATAATGAGCTGGAAGCGTATCTTATTTACAGCGATAAAGAAGGAAATTTCAAAGTATTCGCGACCCCGGGTATGAAGGAGCATATTGTTGAAGAGGTAAAGCAGAGCTTACCCTAGTATGAATAGCGAAGAGTAATCTGTTTGTATGGTTAAATCAGGGAGAGAATGATACTCTTCCACTGCTGGCGCGGAATTGTGAGGCTGTGTAAAAATGATTGTAAACTAGAAAAATATTCGGTCAGGTATACGAGGTAAAAGTCAAATATTGAAATCTTAGACAATTAACTTTTGTTTTTACACAGCCTCTGTATTCCGGGCCTTTGCTTTAAAACTATTGTACGGCCGGTATACTGTTTAAATGTACAAATTGCAATCGATCACCCGGATACTAAATCCGCACAAAAGCTTGTCTGTTGCAATTGTAGGAGCAATGAATACGCCCGGATTAGCTTCGCTGAGCTCCCTCTGGTCGGTTGCAGAGCCGCGCGAGCCTTTAAGATCAATACTCGGATTTCCAGATAGAAGCACTCAAAAAATCAGACTGCGAAGAATAATCCGTTTGCAGGTAAGAAGTGAAGAGTAAGGAATAAGTAAAGTATTGATAATTAAGAGGCTAATCAATAATATTTATTTACCTTTATTTGGTGTTTAAAGCAATATGGAAGATCATGCGTAATAAGAAATAAACTATCGCTTAACATACTGACACAAGCATATTATGCGAAAATAGTATTCATATATTTAAGAGTTGGGCAACATTAAAAAAGCTAACAGAACTTAGATAAACTATACAAATGGCATTTATAGATTATTATAATATATTGGGCGTTGATAATAGGGCAACGGATAACGAAATAAAAAATGCTTACCGAAAATTAGCTAGAAAATATCACCCGGACTTAAATCCTAATGATAAAGAAGCAGAAAAAAAATTCAAAGAGATTAATGAAGCCAATGAGGTATTGAGTAGTTCTGAAAATCGCAAAAAGTACGATAAATATGGAAAAGATTGGAAACATGCTGATGAGATTGAAAAAGCAAAACGACAACAGCAACAACATAGAAACATACAACAAGAAGCATCAGGTGGTTTCTCTGAAGGTGATTACTCTGACTTTTTTGAATCCATGTTTGGAGGAGGTTCATCAAGAGTAAGAGGCGGTCATGTAAAATTTAGAGGACAAGACTATAATGCTGAACTACACCTTGACTTAAAAGATGTTTACGTAACCCACAAACGTACATTAACGGTTAACGGCCAAAACATTCGACTTACCATACCTGCGGGAGTTAAAAATGGCCAGGTAATAAAAATTAAAGGGCATGGTGGCGAAGGATTAAATGGTGGCCCAAAAGGTGATTTGCATATCAGATTCTTAATTGAAAAACATACCAAGTTTAAGCTGGATAATAATAATCTATATACAACTGTTAATTTAGACTTGTACAACGCAATATTAGGTGGAGATATTACTCTAGATACTTTTGATGGGAAAGTAAAATTAAAAGTAAAACCAGAAACTCAAAACGGCACAAAAGTAAAACTAAAAGGGAAAGGCTTTCCTATTTATAAAAAAGAAGGAGAATTTGGAGATTTATACATTACCTATCAGATAATAATACCCACAAACCTTACCAAAAAAGAAAAAGAATTATATACAGAACTCACTAATTTAAGGACGTCATGAACACAGAAAACCTCATCCCTTTAAATCAATTATGTACGCATTATAAAGTTGAAATGTCATTCTTTAGTAATTTAAGTGAAATTGGGTTGATTGAAATTAAAACCATTGAACAATCTCAATATATTCATCATGATAAAATAAATGATATTGAAAAAATGATAAGAATGTATTACGAATTGGACGTTAATATAGAGGGAATTGATATTGTATTTAATTTGTTACAAAAAATAGATGACTTACAAAATGAATTAATTTCCGTTAAAAATAGATTGCGGTTATATGAAAATGACTTATAAAATAATAAAAAAATGAAAAAAGAATAACGATTGCCCCGCTACCGCACGATTGCACCTAAAATCCGCATATCTTCAAAAATTGCATTAAAGTCATAAGATTCTGGTGGGAGTAAATAGTTTTTTTATGTTTTGAATGAATCTTTCCCTCAAAAAGGTAAACATTTATTGTATTCTGTTAGCTCATTTCTAGAATTGAGACAATATTATCCTTATAAGCATTACCGCTATCACATCAATTTATTAGAAAAACTGGCAGATACTCTATATCATTAAGTTCCAAAACCGTTTCTGCCATAGATTCGCAATCGATGGTATCGCCCTGTCTTAATCCATTTACCAGGAATACAAATGAATCTAAAAATGAATTTTTTGATTCTAAAGTTGGGTGATAAAAACTTTACCATGGTAGAGAACTTTACAATTATATGTGCATATAAATTCTTGCACATGGCCATAATCAGGAGAAATACCGTGTTTTGTTCAAGTTTCGAGAAGGGCATATTATTCCATCCAAAATCATTCTTTAACACATCAAATTCTCTTTCTTGTGCTCCCCTGGCATTGTAAAACCTCACTACTTCGTCATCCGTCATTTCAAAATCGTTGGTTAATATTGGGCTGTAATTATAAGCCTCTCCAGTAAACATATTTATCTGCCCATCTTCTCGGGCTTCTTTGGTAACCACTACCCGATACTCTTTTAAAGAATCAGTTTTTGCGTTATTCCCTCTGGCATATCGAACAAATGGAGTAAAAGAGGTTGATCCTCTAAGTACTACATCGTTGCCGATCTTTATCTCTTCCCATTCTTTGATATTGGCAATAGCCCTTTCTAAAGCATTAGTCATCCTTGCTTTAATGAAAATACGATTGGCATTCTTTTCCATCGCTTTGATTATCTCATAAGTATATGATGCAGAATCTGCCCTTATCACATCAATAGTTACACCTGTTTCATGTAATAAAGAGCACATCCTTTCTATGGTTTCATGTTGAAGAACGTGAGCATTACTGCTACCGTTTCTATTCTCTAAATAAACTATATGTTTACCTACTATACCAACACCGGGACAATAGCCATTTTCTTTTTTGTATGTCCTTTGTGCATCGGCCTTTTCTGTAAAGATTATGGTATTATCGTAATCTAATACAACATTCTTTTTATTGAATCCAGGTAATAGTGATAGCATTTTTATATTTAAACGATTTAACTCTTCGGCTAAAGAAAAGTGATGCTCTTTTTCCCCTCGATCAGTGGTAAAGAATCGAGCGGAATCTGACAAGGACTTAATCCGGTTTAAAACCCTATCTGGACTAGGTACATTGATTATAGGATTATCTCGAAAACCATCTTTTAAATTAATGGACAAATCTTCTGCACAATCTCCTCCACAGAAAAATACCGACCAATAAGACATTATTATATCAAACCATTTATACCGGGATTGTGCCGGTAGAGCTGGTAAACTAGATTCGAATAAGTTGTTGATTCTTAAATCGATTGCCTCTTTTACAACAAAGTTTAGTCCTCCAAATGAGGAAATAGAAAAGCTATTTAGTATTTTCATATTGGTATTTTGTAAGCAACACCAATTTAGGTGAAAATACCTTAGTCGTAAAGCTTTAGTAGTTAAAGTTTTACGACTTTTTCAACAGTAGACATGCGGATTTTAGGTTGCATCGTGTGGTAAATTATACTTAGCAACTAACAATTATTACTCCCACACATGGCGCAGGTCTGTGACTTGTGTCCCCACAATAGCCTTCGGACTACGCCGTTTCTATAAGACAGTCATTGACTACCCTTTGCCCAGTGTAACTAAATATCAATAACGTATTGTTGTATAAGGGTTATTATTTAACTTGTGAAAGAATATATATTGACTATGAATATAACAAGATCAGCTCTGTACAAAAGGTACACAATATGGCAGCTATGAGTATATTATCTGTAATTTTGTTACTAGTTGGGCGTAATTATTCGCAACGATAAAATTATCTGAAATGAAAAACTCAATTTGGAAACTATCAAGTATTATTATAATTATAACTTATTTGATTAACTGCTACCGTTGTACTCCTTGTTATGATTGTCCAAACAATCTTGAACAATATGTTAATAGACAATACTACCCTTATGAGGATGGAGAGATTGTAGAGTATATTAGTTCAAGTTCAATTAGTAAAAAGGATACTGTTAATATTTATTACAATCCGCCGCCAAAAGAAGACTGTAATAGATCATTATATTATGTTTGTATGGGTTCATATGATATGTGGCATGGTAGATTTGGAATCCATTTATTACAAACATCTAGTCATGTTGATAATTATATTTATAGAGAGGTTAAGTTTGGAATTACAGTATTTGAATTGGTTGATACAGTAGATTATCTTTTTAATGACAACGCAATTAAAGTAGAATATTTTAGGAATTGGGATACAACTTTTACGGGTAAAGACTATTTTGATTTGTATTTATCATTTGATAATAAACTATTAGAATATAGTACAAAAGATGGCGTGATTAAAGAAAAGTGGTACTTAAAAGAATAATAACTACGCCCAATCCGGTGTAGAACCAAGAGCGGTCTCAGTGTTTTGCAAAAGTTTGTATATTTAAATCAAAAACGGTTGCCGTGGACTAGAACGCAGCGCCGAAATCCGCTCCTGTTCCTACACCAGGAACGTTGGCGGTCATGTTTAGTGCCTAGTAACGCAACTATTTCATAATATATAGCATCTATCGTAAGGATTAAAATTGGACTAACATGAAAATCTTGGTATTAATCTCGATATTAATGGTTTCTGTTTATTCTTGCGACAAGGATGCAGATAGTTTAAACAACATAGATACTAATAAACTTAAAAGTACATGGATTTTTCATAGATATATAGATAAAACAACTAATGATTCATATTCTTTGCCAAATGATTATTCAGCTGAATTCACATTTCATGGACAAGATTGTATTTGTGTAATTGGTCCATGCAATAGTGGCCCCGGGAAATATGTGATTAGCGATAATAAGATTATAATTACAAGACTTGCGATGACTGAAAGAGGTTGTGATATTATTGGATATGAAGAGAAATTTACCGATAACTTATCTGGACAATATACTATTAAAGGAGATACCTTGACAATTATTTCCGACTTTGATACAGATTTGATTTTAATTAAGGCTGATTCAACCAAAACATATGAATGTTACGATTTTTAAAACGACTTAAAAATAAAACACGAACCGCCTGTCCGGTGAGGACTACCAAAAACTATCAAATTTCAGCTTCGATCATTCTCTGCATATGGCATATAAATTTGATGCCAATCTTTGGATCAAACCAAAGAAAGAAATTGGGATTTGGGGCAAAGCCCCATGATAGAAAGCAGCTGTAAAAAAAATTGACACGGGAAGGGTTATTCTTTATCTTGCTGATGAATTAAGGATAAACGCAATGCGATTTTGCATTTATAACTACTGAACCGGGGGCATAAATGATCATTATTGCACAAATCCTGTTGCCTCTATTTACTAGTTGTAGCCAATGGTAAGAATACACTGCGATATAATGGAATATTAGGAGTAAGCCGAAAAATTTTAAGAGTAGGCATTTTATCAACTTAATAATTATTAATATGGACAAAGAAAATTTCAAAAAAGAAGCTAAAAAAAGTCTTAATGACTTATTTGCTAAGATTGACGAGTTGGAGGCTAAAAAAGATAAAGCTAAGGCAGACTCTAAAGCTGAGTATGAAGAAAAACTTTCGAGGTTGAAATCCCAGAAAGATGATCTGCAGACTAAGTATGATGAGCTCATAAATGCCTCTGATGAAAAATGGGAAGAAGTAAAAAATACTTTTTCTTCCTCAGCAGATTCATTTAAAGAAGGGGTTTCAAAAATCTCATCCTTGTTTTAATAAAAATGGAGCTTTGAAGTGATAGTGTTTCAAAACTTCATTTTATTATGTAATATGGAGTAATAAATGGTTTTAATTCTAATTTATGAAAAAACTGCTTTTTTTTTGGAATGAATTGAAGGCAACTTTCTGGTTTGTTCCTATCCTGATAATTATTTTTTCAATCCTGTTGGCAATTGGATTTGTTTATATAGACCAAATCATTACTTTCTCACATGAAGGTCTAGGACGCTTCTTTTTTGTGAATAGTGTAGATTCGGCTCGTATTATATTATCGATCATCTCAGGAGCAATGATTGGTGTGGCAGGGACCGTCTTTTCGGTTACGCTTGTGGCATTAACTCTGGCTTCTTCTCAATTAGGGCCACGACTGATAAAAAACTTTATGTATGTTAGGCTTAATCAAGTTGTGTTGGGCTCATATATTTCTACTTATTTGTATTGCCTTATTGTTTTAAATTCCGTACAAGAAAATAACGGTTTTATCTTTATTCCCTCACTTGCTATCTTTCTGGCAATTATTGCAGCAATTGCAAATATTATTTTACTTATTGTTTTTATCCACCAAATTACTATCAGCATTCAGGCAGATAAAGTTATTTCTGATATTTCAACATTTATTTCAAAACAAATCAGAGTATTGTTCCCTGAAAAAATGGGTGATGAAGCAGATACTGAAAATAACTTGCCTGTTGATACTATTAAGTCAGAATATGCAAACATAGTTCCCGTGAAAAGTCCCAGAAACGGTTACCTTCAATACATTGATAGTGAATCATTATTGAATGTAATGACAAATTTTAACGCTTTATTTGAGTTAAATCACAGACCTGGAGATTATATAGTTGAAGATATTGAGATAGGAAAATTATACACAAACGAAGAAGTGGAAGAAGATAAGTTAGAAAAAATTCTTTTTCAATTTGTTTTTGGAAAAACAAAAACTGCTCAACAAGACCTTGAGTTTTCCATTCACCAAATGGTTGAAATTGCAGCACGGGCACTTTCACCTGGGGTTAATGACCCTTTTACGGCAATTGTCTGTATCGATAATTTAACAGCAACCATGTGTTATCTTGCACAAGTCAAATTTCCTTCAAAATATTGGGTTGATGATAAAAAGGAACTGCGGGTAATTGCAAATACTTTAGATTTTGAGGGTGTTTTGGATGCAGCATTCAATCAGATTCGACAGTTTTCAGCAGGAAGTACAGCTGTGATAATCAGATTAATGGAAGTTTTGCTAATTATTCATGAGGTCGCAAAAAAAAAAGTTACAAAAAGGCTATTATTAAACATGTAAAGATGACTTTAAACGTTGGCAAAGAATCTATAAAAGAAAAGAATGACATTAAAGACTTAATAGAAAGGTCAAAAAAAATAAAGATAGAGTGAAGAACCACTGGCTACAACACGCGGTCATAAAACATTGGGGGTTAAGTGGTTATTAAAGCTTCTATTCTCGCAACAAGGTTTATTGTATCTTGATCGTGTAGTAGCTCCAAAATCCCTGAGGTAAAAGGAACGCGGCCAGGAGATGGCCATGCTCGGCGTAGATTGTATCTACGTCGCTTCCCTGGAAGAATTACTGATATTATAAAGGTTTAATTAGAAAGAATAGGGGCATGCCTGCAATTTTATTTCTGAATTATACCTTATAATATTCATCATCGTTCCATTTTAAAGGATTTTCATGTATATACTTTCTGATATTCAGGAATTCTTTCTCACTTCGTATAATTTTTTCATAAAACCTTCCCTGCCATACAAAATACCCATGATGATTATTATTTGCCCATCTCGTCACCGATGATTTAAATTGGTTAATTATGATTGATAAGGAACCTTTCATTATTTTGCCAAATTGATTATTGCAAACAGAATTTTTGGTCACGCCATGGCGTGTCCATAAAAATCATTAATGTTTTAATAAAACACTATGTCTCCCACACCCCTGACACGAATTTGTAAACGTATGTTTCTGATTTCTGTGCCTTTATTCCTGTAAAAATTCCTGTATGCTTTCCTCCAGAAGGCGATTAAATTCTCCCGAATTTTCCCAGAACAACAGATGCCCGACACCGGGTATTATTTTTGCCTCGAATGAAGGTACATATTTTTTGAATGCCTCAACATTTGTAGGTTCCATATCGGAATTAACAGCAGTAACAGGAACTTTCAGTTTTTTCAGAGATTCGACACAGTTTTCATTACGCCATGCAAAATAGTTCAGTAAAGATTCATGCCAGCCCGTTTGTGAAATAGTATCCGGATATAAACTTAATATCCTGTTGAAATTTTCTTCCGGATTTGTCCTGTAAAAACCGAAAGCCAAAAGCTTTTCATTGGTTATGTCCAAAACAAGATCCATTAACACACTATCCATAAATGCAACCATTTCCGGTGGGTATTTGACATCGGGATCCTGCAGGTCATCTACCAGGACCACTCCAACAACTTTTTCAGGCAACAGGTTCGCTGTTTCAACAGCTACGGCTGCTCCCATTGAAAAACCAACCAGAACAACTTCCTGAAGTCGCAGTGTATTAATGACAGAGACCACATCATAGCCAAAGTTAGTCATGGTCCAGCTATCCCGCTGATTTCCCGATTCACCTGTACCTGCAAGATCAATCGCTATAGTATTGTATTTTTCTGAAAAATGAGCCAGCTGGTCATCCCAGATGGTTTTCGGATTTGTCCAGCCAGGAATAAATACAATTGCAGGATTTCCTTTCCCCTGTTGGTTAAAAGCAATTTTTACTCCATCAGTTGAAACAGCCTCCTTATCAGGTTCAATAGCACAACCCCAGATAACCAGGCCAAATATAAAAATTCCCGGATAAACAAATGCTTCCCTTGTTTTCATTTTAGTCTTTTTTTATTTTACAATAAAGAATATATAATCTTATTACGGTCAATAAATTTTCAGATAGCGGTTTATTGTTCGCTAAACAAGCATACAAGTTATTAATATTTAATGAATTAAAGAATATTTTATTGAGAAAAGTATAGCAAAAGATTCGTGCATTTTTAGATTGTAAGTTTCAGAACTTAACCACAAAACGAACAAAAACCCCGTATATTTATAATTTGTTGTTGATATTCAAATAATGCAGTACAATAAAACAACATATTATGATCTGGAACAGATTTTAGGTTTGCAACCTGAAGGCTGGCCTGATATAAAAGAGGAATTTCGGCAGTATATAAAAAGTGATTTCTGTAATCCGATAAAAGTATCCCTGGACAATAAAATAATCGGATTGGGAACTTCAATACTATTTAAAAATACTGCTTGGATAGCTCACATAATAGTAAGTAAAGAATATCGAAACCAGGGAATCGGATTTCAAATAGTCGAGAATTTATTAACCGACCTTAAAAGTAAATCAATTGATTCGGTTTTATTGATAGCAACTGAACTCGGAGAACCTTTATATAAAAAAGCCGGATTCAGACCAGTAACAGACTACCGCTGGTTTAAAAGAGAGCAACCGTGGAACAATACGGCTGTTTCGAAAAATATTGTACCCTATACAAAAGATTTGTATCCGGAAATAATAAATCTTGACAAATTAATATCCGGAGAGGACAGAGAATCATTGATAAGAATCTACCTTGATAACTGTTTAGTGTATTTAAACGATAGTAAAATAAATGGATTCTATTTGCCTGATTTAGGTGAAGGATTACTATTTGCCAACAATCCGGAAGCAGGAATGGAATTGATGAAAGTTAAATATTCAAAAGCAGATAAGGCCGTGCTTCCGTCTGAGAATTTTACAGGGATTGACTTTCTGAAACAAAATGGATTTGAAGAATTAGGTACAAAAGGAAAAAGAATGATACTTGGCAAAGATATATCATGGAAACCGGACTGTATTTATAGCAGAATCGGAGGAAATTATGGATAAGAAATACCAGCACAAAACGCTCTTCAAAGGAAAAATCAATTTTTAATTGAAAAAGTCACGCAAAACCAAGGAATAATTAAGAGGAAATACATAATAATTTGGGATATATAAATTGTGTTTCATGCATAAAGACATAAACCTATACAAATGATTGAAAATGCGAACAGATATATTGGTTGTTGCGGTGCATATTGCAGAACCTGCAAACCATATATCGAAGAATATTGCAAGGGATGCAAATTAGGCTTTGATACAGGAGAGCGGGATATTAAAAGGGCAAAATGCAAAATCAAGATTTGTTGCTTTAGAGATAAGAAATTTGATATATGTGCTGATTGTAAGGATTTAGATACTTGCCCAATTCTGGGGGGTTGGTATGCAAAAAACGGATACAAATATAAAAAAACAAGCAGGCCATCGAGTTTATTAAAAAAAACGGATATTCCGAATTTTTCAAAATTGCAGATCAATGGAAGAATGCATACGGAAAATATGAATACCAACCACGCGAACATTAAAAAAAAAGTCCTGCAAAACGAACAAAAATCTGGTATATATATGAGCTAAGTTATCTAACTAAACTCATTAAATGAGGACGCAACCAAATTCTTTAAATATGCATCTATGTATTGATTATTGTATTTATAACCTATTGTATCCTACTATGAAAACACACCAAATTTTGCTTCCTGTCCTTATTGTTATGTTTTCAATATCGTGTTCCAAAGATGAAGATTCGCAGGATTCAGTTAAAAGCTATAACATTTTGGGAAGTATTCAGAAAGGGCCTTTCATTAACGGAAGTAATTTGATTATTTATGAACTAAATAATGAATACAAGCAAACCGGTAAGTCTTTCTTTACAAATACGGAAAATCAGGGACAATATGAGATTGTCGATATAAGCCTTGAATCTTCTAATGTAGAAGTGATAGCCGATGGCTTCTATTTTAACGAAATATCAGGAAATCTCTCCGATGAACGGATCAGTTTGAAAGCAATAATGGCTATCGCTGGGCTGGAAGTAATGAATGTGAACGTTCTTACCCATCTGGAATACGATCGGGTGAAATACTTAATTTTACACAACAATTATTCAATCCAGGATGCAAAAGAACAGGCCCAAAGTGAAATACTCGCAGTTTTCAGTCTAGATGAATATTCACCGGAGAATTCGGAAGTTCTGGATATATGCAATGCTAACGAGGGTGATGCAATATTACTTGCCATATCAGCTATTCTACAGGGAAATC